>VOFB01003579.1_pt1 | contig 28980 bp, 40 predicted proteins | sample 5384141 | NCBI WGS metagenome assembly VOFB01 (sample SAMN12384721, study PRJNA508395) | human gut metagenome | isolation source: healthy gut A | host: Homo sapiens | reverse complement strand
ATTTTCGGAGAGAATTTATTCGTAAAAATGATAAGGGACCGGTCTATGGATTTTACTCCACCGATATCAATGCAAATCCGGAAAATGGATCCTTTAGTATAGGAGATAGAGTTACAGTAATAGATACAAATGGAACTGAGCAGGTGTGTATACTGGTGTCATAGAAGACATTGATGAAAGTGATGACGCCGCGTTATTTTGTCGATTGCAATTTATCATCAGGCAGATGATATTGATTTGCCAGCCATTAACTGGAAGATTAGTAATGAAGTCGTTAATGATACTGGTGACGCGAGTGAGAAGAAAGCTATTCGAAGTATGGAACGTCGCGAAATTGGAATCAAAATATATGTATCATGTATTTGATGATTTTTCAGTAGATGGTTGGTGAGGAAAATACAGGATGATTTAAAGGATTATCTGGTTGAGAAGATGGCAAGTCAATATCCACCGAATCAGATGCAATTTTGAGGCAATTATAAAAGGAATATTAACAGAAGATTTATTGCTGGTTCTAGTCCACCAGAACTGGAAAAAACAACAGTAATTAGTTTTTGGGTTGGAATATTTTATAAAAAAGGGCTTACGAGTTTTAATATCTTCGCAGAATAATGCCGCAGAGATAATGTTTTTGGCAAGATTTGGAACTATAGCGGAGACAGTTAGACTGGGTAATGAAAAATAAAGTTCAGATAATTGCAAGGGGCTTATCTGCCACAAAATAAAATTGTTTCTATGGTGATTATTACAACCAAAATTATGATCGTGTCCGGTGAAGAACTGGAATATAATAAGAGGAGATAAGACTATACAAAGGGCGGCTTGAGATATATAAGAAGCTATATGAAACATACTTTTGAAAGAAAAAGTATTAGATGAATATATAGCAATGAATAGGGAAAATATGCGGCGTATAGCGGAGTTATATGAAAAATGTAGAAAAAGTTGAAAAGAACTGGATTCACTATTGGAATATAGAGCTCGCAAAGAAATTTTTTTACAAGTATATGAAACGAAAAGTTTTTTGGTAAGGCTTTTGAGAAAAAGATATTTTAATCGGGCAAAAGCGGAACTTGAAGAGGGGAGAACCTTATTTAAAAAACGCTTAGAGAAAAATATGTGCAGAGTATTGATGCTTATAATTCTATGACAAAGGTAGCTGAACAGCAAAACCTTGAGTATAGAGATAAGAATGTTGAGAGTGCATATAACGAATCATTAAGACTCTTGAAAGAATATTCACAGAAGACCTCAACGGATGAATTTTTGCCTAAATTTAGAGGAGAGATTTCTAAGCTTTATGATACCCCTGCTTCGAAATTGAGCAAAGTAATAATTGGACAATCATAATGTCCGAAGCTGAAGCATTAGCTTCTGCTTGAAAAATCATTTCAAAGATGTCGAGGGCACTTGGTGAGTGGAATGATATTGTTAATAACGAGCGGAATGATATTATGCAAAATGCATTATTAGAGACGTGCAAAATTGTGGGGCAACCTGTATAGGTATTAATTTAATAAAGATTTTGCGAATGTTAAATTTGATGTGGCTATTATCGATGAGGCTGGCAGATTCAAATTCATAATGCGTTGATTCCTATGAGCAGAGCTAGAAAAATTTATTATTAGGCGATTATAAAACAAATTCCACCGTGTGCAAATGATGATGTAGTTGCCGCATGTGAGGCAGATGAAATCGACACCAAACTTTTGAATATGAGCTTTTTGAATACATTTTCGAGGCTATGCGAAAAAAGACAATTGATAGACTTGAGAGTCAGTGGCTTAGATAGAAGTTTGATACTTAAACCGGTGCTAGAGGATTATGAGGCTGAACCATATAAAAATTTGAACCGGAAACTGTTCAAGATATGATAAAACGGGTAACAGAAGATGCTAACAAACTGGTTAATCTTAATAGTCAATTTAGAATGCCAGGAAATATTTCTGATATTATATACGAATGGTTTTATGAAGGAAATTATCATTCTAGCTATAACATGGATAAATTTTCTGCTATTGTTCCGGGGACAGATAAGCCCCTTGTGGTAATTTCTACAAGCAAGGCTAAGAAACGAAAAGAAAGTCAACCGGCTAGCAAAATGGGATATCAAAATTTATATGAGGCTGAACTTATTGCCAATATGGTTGCTGATATTGTGGAGTCACAGCAGAGAAGGCTAAAGGGAGTACTTAGAGAAGATTGAAGACAATATAGAATTATTTCAGCATATGGTGCCCAAGTTCGACTTATAAGAGAGCTTTAAGCAAGAAAAAGCTTGGAATTAAAGAATCACAAATAAGAAGTATGGTTGCTTCGTTAGATAGTTTTCAAGGACAAGAGCGGCCGTTAATTCTTTATAGCTTGACACGTAGTACCACATATAAAAAGCCTGAAATGGGAAGAGTTGGTTTTATGAAAGAACTTAGAAGATTAAATGTAGCTTTTACACGTTGTCAGAAACAGCTTGTGATAGTGGGAGACATTGATTATCTTACACAATGTATGAACATGGAAGCATTAAAAAGATGAAGGAACGGAATGGCCTTGTGCACATCAAGAGGAAACGGAGATTATTGATAATGATACTATAAATCAATGTGCAGAATGTCCGGCTATATGTGAACGTAAATTTGCGAGATTTATGAGATTATTAATGCAAAGACGTAGATGCAGGGGCTGGTAATAGTTTTCAATCTGAAGATTTTTTTAGAAGGAATGCGTAAATGAAAAAACAACGAAAGACATTCGGGAAGAATCAAAAAGATTTTTCTTGAATATGTAGGCGAAAACTCAAATTTAAGACTTTTGTATTTTCATACTTTTTTATGCCCGATTGCCATGGCAGAAGCGATGGTTAAAGAACATATTATAGAAGATTATGGTGCTTTGGAATTGTTGGTTCTTCGACTATATGAAGCGGGATTTCATGATAGTAAAGAGATTGCCTCATTATCAGGGATGAAGGAGACTATGATTGAAAGAGTCCTAAGCAGTGAAATTAATGTTTATCATCATATAGACATATCTACTGGAGAAATTACTGATATGGGATGGCAAACGCTTAAAGAAAATGAACAAGGCAACTCGGTTAGTCATGTCATGTATGATACTCCTAGGCGTCTGCAGATAGAGGCTGCTACGGGAACGGTGATACCAAGCTTTCTGGAAGAAAATAATATTAAGCGTTTGAAGTCTGTTCTCGAAGAACGTGCTGACGGAGTGGTGCCACGTGAATCTGTTGAGTATGATGAGGAGTTACGTAATGAAATTAATCAACGATTGCTTGAATATAAGCATATGGATATCTTAAATGAAGGCGATACAATCAAATCTATTGAGTCTTTGCGAACAACGCAAATATATTATAGGTGGGCATATCTTGTTAAATTTGAAGGCATGAAATATCCGATGGTTGTTATGCAGGGAAATAAATCAATATGTAACGTTAATGCTGAGTCCATAAAAATGGAAATTATGGGAAAAAGGTTGTTCAGCCATTATCCATATCAGAAACAGATGCAGCTTTTTTGAAAGAAAATGGATTTGTATTTGAGGATGTATTGGTCAGAAGAGATGACGTATTTGAATATTTGAATGAGAAAACGTTGAACTTTAGATTCCAGCAAGAGCAGACAGAGATAGAAATTGAAGATGAAAATGCAGTGTTTGAAGATGAACGTATCGTAGAAACAGAGGATGCAGAATTGGAGGCTGAAAATGAGTGAAAAAGGCATTGCAACTTTTTGGGAATGCGAGTGCTCAGCAAAAATCCATTAAGATTTAGAAAATGTAAAGCTTGTGGACGTGATATGCCTGATTCGTTTGCACATAAGATTTATTATGAGGAACTTAAAGCACAGAAAGCATTCGTTTTTGTAGAAAATGCAGAGAAATCTAAAATAAGATGTTTGAAAATAGGAAGTTTTTTGAAGGATGGGAGAACGCAATAGTACCGATAATGATAATGTTAGTAATTATGTTAAATGGCAGAAGAATTTGTTTGGACAGTGGTACTGTTTATAATTGTACATATGAACGTTTAGTTGAACGTCAGGAACGACTATTGACGGAAGCAGATAATTTCCAGAACAATGACCGGTCTGAAAAGTACTCCATTAGTATTTGGAAAGATATGTTCTGACATTATAGATAGAATCGAAGATGTAAGTGAAGGGGTAGTCGATAAACAGGAAGAATCTAGAAAATATATAAATCAAAAAAATATCGAATATGTTACAAACAAATTTGAATAATTTTTTTATTATAACTTCAGTGGTCGTAGGGCTGTTTGCAATTCTTTTAATATGGGTGTATCTATGGGGAAACATCTCGCGGATTAAAAATTACAGAGATTCAGATTTATAAAAATTATGTGAATTGCTCATTTGCATTTGCGCTGGTGATGCTTGTTATTCTCTGGATTACCACCCAAGGGTTGGATTCAAAATTAATGATCTGTTTTTTGATTTTAACTGTAGGTTGGATAGTTACTGCAATTGGAACTTTAATTTTTTTCTGCTATTGTAAAAATAGTGTAGAAGATAAGCGGGCTATGAGAGAAGCATATTACCATGTATTTTTAAAGTAATAATCATGGTAGCAGTTTTATGGTTGGTTTATTAATAATCATGTAAAGTGCATTTGATATCCGTTTACAGTATGCGCTCCATACAACAAGTTTTTAGAGAGCAACTGCTTTCTGATAGACACTCAGCTGTTCTCATGAAAATCAGCGGACAGATCCAGAGGCAACTGTTTATTGTAAAATACATAACAAAAGGTTAAGACATTGCCAATTTATAATATCAGAAAGCTATTGTTTTTCCTTTTATATGCAAAAGAAAATGGTTTATGGTTCATAATGTAATAACCAAGCAAAAGTGAGAAATAGGAATATACAGGGTAAATCGGTGCTACTTCTGCCCAGCCATATACAAGAAAGGAGAAGAGTAAAACCAAGAAGACTGTATTTTGCTCACTGGAAGCCTTATAAATGGCATATGTAATAGCTGCTACAATAACGATAAAGGCAGCAATTCCCCAATGTAGTCCAATATAAGAAAACATCATGTCGAGGCAGTCTTCATCCTCTATAGGAAATCCATAGAAACCAACGCCACCATTTCTTAGATAGAAAGTAGTGGTCAATTGAATTCTTGAGAGCATGGTTCCGTCATGTTGTAAAAATAATTCCGGTTTGCGGATATATAAATAACTTCCGATAAATGGAATACAAACACATAGAAGAAATGCTCCGGATGTAAATAGTACCATCATTTTATGAAACCAGTTTTTTGGTATGACAATTGACAATAAGTGGATGACAATCAGCATAGCTATAACAGCTTCTGCAGTTCTGCTGTTGGCTGTCAGATCCAGAAAGATGATAAAACCTGCATAAAGGATGCAGTCATACCATTTTTTACATTCTTTTCGGAGGTACATGATATCCATTGCCAAAAGTAAAAAATCTAATCCCATCATATTAGCATGAGTCCAACCGAAAAATGTACGTGTTCTTCCGCCAATCCATACATTTATCTTATTGATCATTAATCCCATAAAAGGTAGGGTGAGAAACAAGGCGCTGCGTACAATACGGACATACAAATCTAATTTTACAATTTTTTTTATTTCAATATTTTGGCGCAGCAGAGGAACATCATTGTACCGAAAATATTGTAGAAGTCATAATTGTATTGATAACTCTTATAACATAAATAGAAGCAATACAATAAAAAAAACAATCCAGAACAGAATTTTTTGAAGAATAACTTTTACTAGCAGTAGAATCAAAAGAATATGATAAAAGAGTGTAACCTGATTCCAATATTGAGGAACAGTCTGGCGCATGAAACTGAAAAGTGGGTAATACATTCCAAGCAGAAAATAGAGAATGTATAAAAAGATTGTAGAAATTCATTGCGTTGTTTGAATTTTTCTATTAATATATTCATAAGTGTATTCTCCTGAATATAATCAGTATATAAGTTGATTATAACATAAGAGTTTTTTGTGAAAAGAAAATGAGAAAGGCAGATTGTTGAAAATGGGAAAAAATGCACAGAAAATTAGTATTATCATTCCATGCTATAATGAAGAAAAGACAGTAGAAACCATATATGTTGCTATTACGGATACAATGGATATGGCCAAATATGATTATGAAATATTATTTGTAAATGATGGCTCCAAAGACAATACATTGAACAAATTGACCGGATTATCAGAAATGGATGTGCATGTGAAGTATTATTCATTCTCAAGAAACTTTGGCAAAAAGAGGCGGCAATTTATGCAGGACTTAATAATGCCAGAGGAGATTATGTTGTGATCATGGATGCAGATATGCAGGATCCACCGGCACTTCTTCCAGAGATGATAAGTACACTTGAGTCAGGAGAATATGACAGTGTGGCAACAAGACGTGTAAGTCGTAAAGGGGAACCGATGGTACGTTCTTTTTGCGCCAGATGCTTTTATAAACTGATACGCAGGATATCCGATGCTGATATCGTAGATGGAGCCAGAGATTTTCGTATGATGACGAGAGATATGGTGAACAGTGTTCTTGCATTATCAGAGTATAATCGCTTTTCCAAAGGAATTTTTGGATGGGTTGGTTATCGGACAAAATGGCTGGAATATGAGAATATAGAGAGAACAGCAGGAGAGACAAAGTGGAGTTTCTGGAAGCTTTTGGCGTATTCTCTGGATGGCATTGTCAATTTTTCAAATGTTCCGCTGATGATTTCTTCTTACCTTGGAATTTTGATGACGTTTATTTCTTTTGTTGCAATCATATTTATCATTGTTCGAAAGCTTATTTTTGAGATCCGGTCAGTGGATGGCCATCCCTGGTATGTATCATTACGTTTGTTGGTGGAATTCAATTGTTCTGTATGGGAATCATGGGACAATATCTGTCTAAGACCTATATGGAAGTGAAGAAAAGACCGCATTATATTATTCAGAAAAGCAATGACGAAGAAACGGAAAAAAATAAGTGAGTCTGAACATGGATAAATGTTTACCAAAACAGGAGAAAAAAAATAAAAAAGTGCTGCAACTCTGAATTTTTTAAAGTTGCAGCACTTTTTTTCTATTCTTCTGGCAGCTTTTATCACAATAATGTCATGAATTACTGCAATACAGTTTTTTGATGGATAGGAATCAAGCTTCTGGTACTCTTCGGTCTGTTTGATGGCAGCAATCTCCTCACTGCTGGCTTGGTCAAGCTGAATACCAAAAACAGTAATTCCACATAGCAAAATAGTGAAAATCAAGATTTAGGAAGTTATCCTGATCTACACCAATAATATAAGGTACAGTTCCGCCAATATTAGAAGAATAGGTGTGGTAGGTTCCAATGATGGCAACCTTGGATATCTCAGGAAACTCGTCCAGATCTTCTATGCGGTCTAATACATTGCTGGCAATGCTATAGCTTTTTTCGTAGCTCAGGTTCATCTCATTATAGCAGATATTGGCATTTCGGATGTTGTAGAAGGAAAGATAACAAAGTACAACAATTCCGATAGATTTTATGATTTTTTCAAAATATGTTTTTACACAGCCATGTTCCAGATAACAGAGCAATAGCAGGTAAATAAAGCCGGCTCCCATCTCCATCAGTGTGTGATACCAGACGTCGGATGATACAAAGAATAGAAAACACACGGCAAGTGGCAGGCAGATGATACAGAGTATTCCGGTAAGGCAAGCAAGTGGCCGTCTGTACAATTTGTTTTTCAAAATCAAGATAGACAGTACAGAGTAGAAGCAGAGACAAATACAAGGCGGTTAGCATATCCGTACCAGTATACATTAAGAGCTTCGTTAAAAGAAAGGAGGTGGGACAATTCATTATATACATTTCGGAAAGCCTGTCTGTATTCCCAAAGGGATAGAATATGGATCTGACCGATTCCCTGATAGGCGGTCAATGTAATGTGATAGTAAGCATTAATGAGTGTGGATGCAATCTTATAGAAAATAAAGCCTCCAAGCAGAAGTGGGATATATTTCAATTGTTGCGGAAGAACGATTTGAAATCTTTCTGTTTTATAAGCAGATCACGGGCAAACATAATAAGCAGAATGCAGAGCATGACACTGATGTATGCCTGATAAGTTCCAATGCTTAATCCAATGCAGATAATACCTGGAAAGATACCATATCTATATCGCCAGGTCAGATAAATGCCTAGCACAGCCATTAAAAATGCCATCATGTAACCGTCAGCAGTGAACATAAATGCAAAGGATGCTGTGACGGTAGGGAAAGAAACAATGAGCAGGGCAAGCAATACGCAGGATGCGCTTCCTGAACTCGAAAAGTTCAACAAGCAGTATGCTTGCAAGGCTGATATAGAGCAGGGACAATGCACCATTCACCCGGGCATATCATATTTGGAAGAGATTTTACTGAAAAATTCAAGAAAACATCTTCCGGAAGAGTAAGTAGCACCGGTTCCGGCAAAGTTATACATAGAATCCCAGATGGCAGAAAGTTGAAAAAACGATAGGCATGAGCCAGCATTCCACCAATCCATGTGGCGAGAAATGTAATTTTCCATTGCTTTTTATATGGAGTGTTCTGATTAAAAATTTTTAAAGTTGTTTCATTCATAAAAGGTATCCTTTCTACTACAATATATTTATGGTTAATATCCCTTACAGCCAGTAAGGAATTATCCATCTTGTTGCTTAAGCTGTTAGAATGTAGGTAGCAATTGGATATCTTCTCCTTTCTTGGACTTCGCGTCCGTAACACAGACTGATAACCAGCTCCTCATTCGCAGCGTTCGTTTTATGCAGGTTGAATCACCTCAGGTGCATTCGTGTCACACCACAGTAGATTGAATAGGCAATGAGTAAAACTGGTACTTATCCATTGCAATAATCTTAAGGAGTGACAAATTTATGAACGCAGTAGGTATCGATGTTTCAAAAGGTAAAAGTATGGTTGCTATTATGCGGCCTTTTGGCGAAATTGTTTCCACACCCTTTGAAATTAAACACACATCCAGTGACATCAATTCGCTTGTAAAACTTATCAAGTCTATCGAAGGTGAGTCCCGAATTGTAATGGACATACCGAATGCTATTACGAAGTCCTTGCCCATCAACTTTCCGAAGCAAATCTTTCGTTAGTGCCATTAACCCAAAGCTTATCAAGGATTTTGATAACGATTCCTTCGTAAAGTCAAACAGATAAAGCTGACTGTTAAATTGCCCGATATGCACTTGACAAGTGGCAAAATCTGAAACAGTATAGCGTTATGGATGAATTACGCAATCAACTCAAAACCATGAACCGTCAGTTTGGCTTTTTACATGAAGCACAAGACGGCTATGAAGAATAACCTTATCGGCATCCTTGACCAAACCTATCCCCGTGTTAATACTTATTTTGACAGTCCTGCACGTAGTGACGGCAGCCAGAAATGGGTCGATTTTGCATCTACATACTGGCATGTGTAGACTGTGTCCGTAAAATGTCCATAAACGCTTTTATTGATCACTATGAAAACTGGTGCAAACGCAAGAAGTACAACTTCAGCAAGTCAAAAAGCTGAAGAAATCTATGGAAAAGCAAAGGAGCTTGTTCCTGTACATTCCTAAGGATGACATTACAAAGCTTATTATCAAGCAGGCAGTTGACCAACTTAACAGTGCCTCTACTACTGTTGAGTCGCTACGCACTCTTATGAACGAAACTGCATTCAAGCTTCCGAGTATCCTATCGTTATGGCAATGAAAGGGGTTGAACGTCACCGGTCCTCAACTGATGGCTGAGATTGGTGATGTTTCCTGTTTCCCACTCACAAGGGTGCCATTACTGCTTTTGCCGGTGTAGACCCCGGTGTTAACGATGAACAGAAAAGTGTTCCAACTTCAAAACGAGGTTCTTCTGACCTCAGGAAAACACTATTTCAGGTAATGGATGTCTTAATCAAAACACATCCACAAGATGATCCCTGTAATCAGTTCTTAGACAAAAAACGGGCTCAAAAGAAACCGTATTATGTCTATATGACTGCCGGTGCTAACAAGTTTCTACGCATCTACTATGGACGAGTGAAAGAATATCTTGCATCTTTCCAGAATCTTAAGATTATTTGTGGATATTTCAACGTCACCATGATCAGAGGTGATAATAATAGTTGAATCATCATAAACGCCTAGTGTTTTTCAATTCGTTCAAATAAGACTATATCCGAATTCTTCAAGCATAGTGAAAATTCCCTTTTAACGGTTGATTGGCAGGTTGCATTTCAGAGGTGAGCATCAAACTGGCAATTTTCATCGGTTGGTTGAATTCATGTGTCCCATTTAAATGCTGAATTATGAAATAATTACCAGATGAATCAGTCGTCAGACCATTTTCTATGAGATGATTATAAAAATCATAGTTCGCATGTAAAATAGTATTTTCAGGATAAGATACAATAGAGGTATATGTTGCATTTGATACGTCAAAAAGGATTTGAAGTATTCTGGCATAAAGCGATAGCAGGACATGTAGAACATTGTCCTATACAGTTTATGGTAATCAATGCAAATAGAACTTTGTTTTGTAGTTATATTACTAATTTTTCCGTCAAGAAGCGACAGAGAATGATTACCTGTCAGAATAGATGTCGTTGGAGTATATAAATTTACTTTGTAATTGGCATGAGATAAAATAGAAAAATAATCGTTTGTAGTAGTATTTGTCCAACAATCTTCTAACCAGTCATCAACAGATAACGAAGGATCTAAATCGTTACCTGTTAGTAAATGCGGTAGTGATGGATAGGTTCCATGGTAATTGCAGTCGGCATTATTGTAATAAGTGAAATCATGCAGAAAATCTTTTAAATCCGGATATTTTTCAACGGCAGATGCAAGGTAAGTGCTGGAAAAATTATCCAGAATAAATAAGATAATGTTATCATTTGAGGATACGGTAAATTGCTTACTTCCATCCAGTATAAGTTCGTCCTTGTCACTGTAGTATGTAAAGGCGGATTTATCTGCTGGAGAGGAAAAGTGAGATGTATCCAACACATTGCATCCCTAGAATAATGAGAGAGGATGTTAACATTACTTTTTTTTGAAGATATTCTGTTGAAATTTTGCAAACAGCAAAGCTCCCAAAATGATAGTTGTCCAAATAATCCAATTTACAATTATTTTTGAAGGTGATGCGGTGTATGCTTCTGCACGGACACCTATTTGTTCCAGATGACGGTTTAAAAAAACATTGTCTGGATATATCCGGAAATTTTCCTGATTTGTCAAAGAAAACAGAAAGAATATATTTTCTGAGTTTGTCTGGAAATTGAAAAAAATGAAATAACGAAGAGCGTGAAAAATGAAGGTTTGAATTAGGAAAACGTTTTTCTTTGCCATTAAAAACTCCAGCATATCACTTTTAGTTTGTTTCAGAGAGCCAATATTGGCCCCATAACGAAGAGCGTGAAAAATAGAAGCCAAGATAGTCGGCAACTTTGGTTGCTCCGCTTATATTCAGGTGTTCGATATCCATAAAATCTGTATCACCGTTGAGCCCGACATCATCCATGTGTTCAAACAGGTTAAGGTAAGTGCAGTTGTTGGCAGCAGCATATTCGGCCATGGCATCTGAATAATTATATTCCCCTCATAAGGAACAGTATAAAAGATAAGACGAATATTATTTTCATTGCAGATGTTTACAATTTTATCTAATAATCTGACAGAACTATCAGGCAGCTCTTTCTGCTCGAACGTTGCGGGATTGGAGATCACTGTTGGAACAATATGGTCGCTGCCTGAAAAACCATGCGCTGCCTGATACTCTTCGACGGAAGTTCCGAAATCAAAACTGTAATAATTAACGTTTGTCCAGTTTTCGTGAAAGGCAAGTAATGGGATACAGTAAGATAAGTAACGATCCTTATTCTTACCAAAGCATTGGGCTAAATATTCTCTTTTTCCTTTAAAATCGAAATGCCTTTTGTGTAATAAATTTCACCATTGAGATCCGTGTCTTCATGAACTTTGTCTACGTTAAAGGTTTCAATTAATATCACTTTAGGAGATTGTGTTCTTAGGGCGTCCTCAAAGAACAAAGTGGTGGTATTAAGAAATTGCCAGTTACAGCCATAATTATAAGCACTGAATCCATATCTTTCTGTCATTTCATTTACATTTAATCCTTTATATACATGGCTGGAGCCACAGGCAATGACATCGAATGAATTTTCAGGCATGGAATGAAAAGATTCTATTGCATGGAAAGCATCCACTGTAAAATTAGGTTGTAAAAGGCGTCCGGCATAGAATACGGAGATACCAATGATGGCAGCACAACTGATGCAGCATACTATTTTTTTCATTATTTTTACCTCTAAAATTGAAAATAAATAAATTTGATGCGTCATAGGAAGTCCCGTAGATTCCGAATACAAGAATAAAAACAACGGAAAATGCTATGATCAGAACCTGCACCAGGCATCCTGTCTGGCGACAATTTCACGGATACATATTTTCTTCTGTTTTAAATAATCCGTTACAAAAAGTAACAAAATACATAAAAGCATAAAGCAGAAGTTTTTGGAATTTAGTCCGCAATTATAAAGCGATCCATCAAAGAGAATCCATGGATTATGTACATGGATAATCTGTGAGAAATCGTGAGTGCTTCTGAAAACTGTTGGCGCGGAAAAATATCCAGTGTGAAATCAATCAGACAAAAGTCACTATAATATGAACGGCTTTATGTCCGATGGAATTGCGGTTTAAGCGAAAAAGTTTTACAAGTTTATCACGCAAAGGCTGCAGGATCTCTCCGATGATCTGGTAAAGACCGTTAAGTCCACCCCACACGACAAATGAGATTTTGGCACCATGCCAGAGACCACTTACGAGGAAAACAATCATTTTGTTCATATATTTGCGCCATTTACTGCATCTGCTTCCACCGAGCGGAATGTAGAGGTAGTCCCTGAACCAGAAGTCAGGGAAATATGCCATCTTCTCCAGAAGTCAGCAACAGAAACTGCCAGATAAGGAGACTGGAAGTTTTCCATTAACCGGATACCGAGAATCTGGGCAGCCCCATAGCGATAATAGAGTATCCGGCAAAATCACAGTAGATCTGAATGGCAAAAAAGTGCAGTGGCTACGATCAGATACCATCCACCAAAGGTGTGATAATCACCGTAAACCCAGTCAACGAAGATTGCAATACGGTCAGCCAGTACAATTTTTAAGAAAAATCCCCAGAGCATCAGTAAAAGACCGCTTTTGGCTTCATCCGAATTAAACTTATGTGGTGTGGCAAGCTGTTGCAGCAGGTGGCTGGAACGTTCGATTGGACCGGCGACCAGCTGCGGAAAGAATGATACAAAAAGTGCATACTGAAAAAAAATTCTTTTCAGCACAGGTATCTCCACGGTATACATCGATCGTATATCCCAGTGCCTGAAAGGTATAGAAAGAGATGCCGACAGGAAGAAGAATATCGACAGATGGAAGATTGAGCTGTATATGGAAGACGGACAGTGCATTCCCTAAAAATTCCGATTGCAAAATTAATATATTTAAAATAAAAAAAGCAGGGACAGGTTTAATAAAAACACTAATAGCTACAACTATTTTTTTCTTCCGCGTGATAAGCGGATCAGCAGATCTTTGCTGGAGCGTATCCAGTGCAAGACCGCTAAGGTATGTCACTATGGTAGAAAAAAGAATGATCAGAGCATATTTGGCATTCCAACACATATAGAAATAGTAGCTGGCAATCAGAAGCCAGTAGTTTTTTAGCTTTTGTGGAATCAGAAAGTATATCAATACCACAATCGGGAAAAAAATTAAAAAGTCAGATGAGTTAAATGACATAAAAATCTCCTTAAGTAATCATTAGAAATAGGAATCAATTACCTGTACAGGTGTATAATATCCATTGTCATAAAGAAAGACAAGGTCTTTCAGTGTGCCATAATAAGTATATACATGATAAGCATTCATGCCGCCTTCGGTCACGCCATCGAAGCGTTTGACGGCAGGATATGCATCGTCTCTTACGCGGATGTAAACGCTGCGTTCCCTGGACTCGTCAGCAGAAAAATCGTGGACACTCTGACCGTATGGAGCATAATCTTCACCTATAGCTTCCACAATGGTAGGAACAAGATCATTCAGGCTGATTGGAGCATTCGTTGTCTGCATAGAGTCGTGCGTTTCATTTTTTCCTTTCATAAAGAAAATCATCTGTGAACGTGCTTCGGAACCATGATCAGCGGTAATAATAATCGTTGAGTTATCATAAATACCAAGGTCTTTAAGCTGTTGTAAGTAGGCATCAAGCATTGTAAAAATACCTTTTACAGTTGTCGCACAAGTGGCATTATCAGGATCATAAGCGCAGTTTTCGTCGTTGACGAATTCATGCGTGCCATTCAGATGCTGGATCGTAAAATAGTTGGATGCTGAATCAAGGCTTAATCCGGTATCTTGCAGTTTTTCATAAAAACTATAGTTGGAATACATCATTTCATTGTCTGGGTAAGATACAATGCTTGTATATTGAGAATTATTTACATCAAATTGAGGTTTGAAATATTCAGGTAAAAAACGATAGCAGGACATTTGCAGCATCGTTTTATTGAGTTTTTCATAGTCAATCTCTCTTGAAGAAGATTCAGTTCCTACATTATCTATTTTCCCCTGAAGTAATTCCAGAGTATCGGTCCCGGTAAGAAGACTGGTCACAGGAGTGTACAGATTTACTTTGTAATTGTGTTTTTCGAGAAGTTTATAGTATGTGTTTGTGGAATCGTTATTCCAGCATTGGTTTAACCAGTCGTTTACAGAAAGACCGGTATCCAGAGGATTACCGGTAAGCATATGTGCAAGTGATGGATAAGTTCCCCAGTAGGCACAGTCAGCATTATTATAGTATGTAAAATCAGAAAGAGAATCTGTCATATCCGGGTAGGAAGCGAGCGCTTCATCCCAGAAGGTGTTGGAAAAATTATCCAGAACAAACAGGATAATATTTTCATTAGAGGAGAGTGTATATTGTCCGGCACCGCTTAGGGAGAGTTCTCCATCGGTGTCATTGTAAGCCATTGCAGAAGCATCTGCTGTAAGAAATAAAGACACAAATCCTACAATCTGGATACCAAGGAGAATACTACTGGTTACGGTCAGCAGTCGGGTACAAAGGTCTTTTTTGAAAACACAGATAAGCACAGATGCAGCCAGGATAACAAGCCAGAATAAAGCATTCAGGATGACCCGTGTAGCATTGGCTGTATATCCTTCAGCAGATACCCCAATCTGGTCGAGATTTTTATTCAGAAACATGGTCTGAATATACCCGGCAATGGTAAAACCCCATAAAACGGAGAGAATCAGTGTTCGCGGAAATTTTGGAACAATCTGTAAGATTAGGGCGATAAAAAGCGCAAGGACTACAGAAATTCCCAGAAATTTCCATCCAAATTCCCTATAGATAAAACCAAATTCACTGTAGTTGCCGAAAAAATCTCAGACGGTCCGAAAACGCCAAACATGAACAATGGCAGAAATACGATCAAAAGTGTAAATAAATAGTTTTTAAGAAAAGAACCAGGTGTAACAGCTTTTTTAACATAAATTTCCTCTTTTCTTATTAAATGTATTTCGATTGAAAAATTACGAATGCAATTATAGCATAGAACACAGGGAAGGGATAGTATTCAGTTGAAAATTCTTGAAATACACAGGGTTATCATGTAAAATGATATGAGTTATTAACTTTATATGAGGTGCAAAATGAAAAAAAAAGAATATTTGAAAAAATTTTTTTTATGTTGGGAATCTGTCTTTCTATTTATCTTTATGATTGGAATTTTTGGTCCGTCCGAAGTCTTTTTTGGTAATTATACAGAGTTGGGAGTTGTATATGGGGAATTCGGTTGGTTATTTTTTGTGGTTGGATTTACCATTTCCATCATAATTGCATTCGTTTTGGTATTTTTCCCAGAAATAATTCGGAAGATTATATTAGCAGTTGTCTGGGGATTATCCATTGCCGGATATATTCAGGTTATGTTTTTTAAATAAAGGGATTGACCAGATTGGTGTGACAGCAGAGGGGTATATTCCAGATGCCGACAGAGTAATAAAGAATGCTGTTTTTGGGGAGTCTGCAATTGCAATTACATTTGTCATCACATTTGTTTGCAAAAAAGAAATGGAGTAAGGTAATACAGCTTACAACAACAGTGCTTTTTATTAGTCCAGCTGGTTGCATACGGCTCCTTATTTCTGACAACAGATGATGGAGCTTTTCATTATGCTGAAAATGAACTTTGTTTAAACATGGAGCAGCAGTTTACAATCTCTTCCAATGAGAATATTATTGTACTTCTTTTGATAATTTGCCAAATGAATGGTTTGAGGAAGCAAGAGCAACTTATCCGGATATTACAAAAGGGTTAGAAGATTTCACATACTATAACAATGCAGATTGTAATTATTATGGAACATATCCATCCTTTATTCATATCTTGACAGGAAATCCATTGGATCTAAGTTTATCTGTAAATGATTATTTTAAACAAAGTTGGGACAATGAGAAAACGAATGCATATTTTAATATTTTACATAGTCATAATTATAAGATGAATGTGTTTTCGTATTTGTCAGAAGTTATGACGGGAGGTAATAGTCTTGAAATTGCGGAAGGAAAAGTAGACAATATTATAGAAAAAGATGATGCAAGAGAAATTGATAAGCCACTTTTGTATAAAACTATGCTGAAAATGTCATTATACCGATATATGCCAGAATATTTTAAACCAAAATTTGATGTACAGAATGAACAATATGCAAGTATTGTATCGTATCCGAATAATACGATGCAGTATTCAAATCCGAATTTTTACAATACAATGATGGAAAAAGGTCTGACGATTGATGATTCCAGCAATTATTTTGTTGTGAATCACTTAAATGGTGGACATGAATTTATTAATGATGCAAATTGTCAATATGCACAGGATCCAGATAGAGATGATACTATAAAAGGTATTTTTTGTTAGCGGCAGAGTATATTAACCAGATTAAGGAATCAGGCTCCTATGATGATTCTACAATTATTATTATGACGGATCATGGAACAGGTAGAAATGCCCAACCTATTTTCTTTATGAAAGAGCCTCATGAGACGCATGATGTAATGCAGGAAAATAATGCGCCTATTACATATGAGGAACTTATGCCAACGATTGTAGAGTTATTAGGAGAAGATTATTCTGTTTTTGGACAGAGTTTTCATGAGTTTAAGCAGGATGAGGTGCGACATCGTGTTTTCTATGATAGAACATATGATACGGAATATCCGGATGTGAAAAGATACGATGGAATGCAGGGAGGAGCAAATATTTATTATAAATATGAATATGATGGAAATCTTGGTGCAATCCAGTATCAATATGATAATGAATTACATGAAATTTTCCCAATGGTAGATTCTTATTATTAGGATGGCAAACTTTTGATAAAACAGAGGATAAAGAGATGAAAATTAAAAACAATGTCAAATGCTTTATTTCGATGATCGCAATTATTTTATATCCGAGCATGTTTATGTATTTTCAGAACATGTCGGAGGGACATTTTATAGAAATTTTACCATCGATCGGGAAAAATTTGATTTTAGCAGTAGTTTTATTAGTTGCATTTAGTGTACTATTTAGAAACATAAGAAAGGCTTTTTTTAACAAGTGAGATAGCATTACTTCTTTTATGAATTTTAATACGATTCTTGGAGCAATCAAAAAAATAATCCCGGGTATGAGAAAAGCATATTTTTTTGTGATTGTTGCAGTTATATTAACGATAGTATTCTCTGTTATAAAAAGAAAAATAAATGAGCCGGAAAATATTTGTACAATTCTCGGAATTGTGTTTTTCGTTCTCATAGTTTTCAACCTGATAAGTTCAATTCCACAGATATTAACCAATAATAATAAGACAGCTGTCTCACAGGAAGAAAATGATATTGCCGAAAAAAAGATTTACCGGAGACAAGCCGAATGTATATTTCTTTTATTTGATGAATATGCGGGTTTCGAGAATATTGAACACTATTATGATTACGATAATCAGGAATTTTCAGATTTTCTTACACAGAGGGGATTTAATATTTCATATGGAAGTCATAACACAGAGTCTATTTGGACATCTACAATTGTACCCAATATTCTGAATCTCTCATATGTAGCAAGTGATGATATTTACTCTATTGATAATATGGCGCGATCGGAGAATGCGTATCTATATCAGCTCTTTGCCAATAATGGATATCAGATTAATATGGTCAATCATTTGAATACATTTTCAGATACCAATTGTAATGTTTTAAATTATAAACAGAAGAAAGAAAATTTATCTACTTATGTTCTTGACAATGGTATCTGGAGTGAAGTTGATTCTTTTGTGAGTTGGGGAAAACAAAAATTAAGCGGAAACTCCAATGATTATTATACGAATCTGAGTGATGTGTTGACTATTATGGAAAATATTACAGATTATACGAGTGATAGTAAACCAACATTTACTTTTGCTTATGCAGAATGTCCACATGAATATTTTACATTTGACGCAGATGGTAATCGGATAGCGAAAGAGGATGAAACAAATTGGAAAGATAAAAGCATATATCTTAACCAATACAAATATATTACAAAATGTATGGAAAGAATTGTAGAGGATATTCAGAAAAACGATCCGGATTCATTCATTATACTAATGTCTGACCATGGAGCAAGATATCCGCACTGGCAGGTTGATCATTATGGTGCCAAAGCCTATGATGCGTCAGTAGAGACTTTATATATGCAGAATATTTTAAACTGTGTCTATTATAAGGGTGAAAAGCTTGATATAGAAAGTATGACAAGTATTAATACATGGAGAACGGTACTGAATACTTACTTTGGAACTGATTATGAGATGCTGCCAGCACCGGAAGGCTTTAAGGCAAGTACAGGATTTTAGTGATATATGCAACAAAACAGGTAAAAGTAAATGAGAAGAAGTATAAAAATTTTTACAATAAGTACAATAGCGTTTGTTATTTTGTATCCATGTTTATTTATGTATTTCCAGAATGCCGATGAGGCAAAACTTATTGATGCATTACCTGCATTCGAAAAATTTTTGGCATTAGCGATAGTAGTGTTTGTAATTTGTATTATTTTCATGAAGAATACTGGTAAGGCAGTGTTAGCCAGTGATGTAATACTTTTTATCTTAACTAATTTTAATGTATTTTTAAGCAAAGTAGATCATGTGATTGGAATAAATTTTCTGGTACTAATTGCAATGAATTTTTTTGTCTGGCGAATTTTTTGTGGCTTCCAACAATATGCTCAAAACTAAATTATCAAAAAGTGGAAAATTCAGAGAATATAGAATATGTGTCTGAAGAAAAGCCAAATGTATATTTTTTATATGTGATGAATATGCTGGGGTAGAGGGGCTGGAACGGTATTATAATTATGATAATAGAGTCTTTTTTAAAACATATTGAGGAAAATGGGTTTAATATTTCAACAACAAGTCATAATTATGAGTCATGTTCTACGACAGTAAATATACCGAATTTATTAAATTTGGAGTATGTTGCTTCTCCAGACGAACTGGAAGCAAATAATTTAAAATATATGAAAAATCCTAAGTTATATCAAATTTTTAAAACGAATGGATATACGATTAATTTGATAAATCATACCCAGTTTTTGGATGAAGATGGGTGCAATGTTATTGCAACATCAGATGTAGTGGATACAATTTCAACCTATATTTTGCAAAAAAGTATTTTTCAATTAATAAAAGATTATAAAGCAGAACAAATTGAAACCAGTACAGATACACAATATTATGTATCAGATTTAAAAAATATATTAAATACGATGCAGACATGCTATAAAATGGTTGATAAGGAGAACCCCACCTTAACAATAGGGTATGTGTCATGTCCTCATCCTCCATTTGTAATCAATGAGGAAGGGGAGCAGTTGATTATAGAAATACATCCAATTGGGCAGACAAGAGTCTTTATTTAAATCAATTAAAGTATGTAAATGCCTGTATGGAGAATGCAGTGGATGGCATTTTACAAAATGATAGAAATGCTATTATTATTATACAATCTGATCATGGAGTTCGTTATCCTTATCATATGATGGAGTGCTACGGAACGCCTGAGTATGACGCAACTATAGAAACGCCTTATATGCAGAATATATTAAACTGTGTTTATTATCAGGGAAAAGAGATGGATATTGAAGGTAAAAGTGGGATTAATACACTTAGAATAGTTTTAAATGAGATTTTTATGACAAATTATGAGATGTTAGATAATCCAGAAAAGTATTTGTATCAATATAAATAAAAGATATATAACGTAGGAGAAGGTATGCTTTTTAATTCATATAGTTTTTTGTATTTTTCCCAATAGTTGTCGTAGTTTATTTCCTATTACCCAAAAAGAGTAAGTTATCTGTGGCTTTTGACTGCAAGTTATTATTTTTACATGGGGTGGAATGCAAAGTATGCATTATTGTTGTTATTGTCTACAGCAATTACTTACATAAGTGGTATAGTGATTCAGTGGTTGAATGATAATCGCCCTGAAAAAATAGAGGCAAAAAAAATGGGTAGTTGTAGGATGTATTGTAGCTAATCTTGCAATTTTATTTTTTTCTTTAAATATTTTAATTTCACAATCGAAAGTATAAATGCAGTATTGGATCACACGAGTTTGCCGACAGTAAATACATCGTTAGATGTATTACTTCCAGTAGGGATTTCTTTTTATACATTTCAGGCTTTAGGATACACTGTGGACGTGTATCGTAGAGAGATTGAGGCGGAAAAGAATTTCTTTCGATACGCGTTATTTGTATCTTTTTTCCACAACTTGTAGCAGGACCAATTGAACGCTCAAAGAATTTATTGAATCAGCTGCGAAATCCGAAATCATATCATTATGGGAGAATGTGTGATGGACTGTTACTAATGATTTGGGGATATTTTTTTGAAATTGGTGATTGCAGACCGAATTGCAATCTTTGTAGATAATGTATATGCGAATGTTGACATTTATGATGGCAGGTATTTACTTTTAGCCAGTGTATTGTTTGCATTTCAGATATACTGTGATTTCGCGGGATATTCCACAATCGCAATTGAGCTGCAGAGGTTATGGGATTTGAGTTGATGGAGAACTTTAATAGTCCATATCTGTCTCAGTCTGTTGCAGAATTTTGGAGAAGATGGCATATTTCACTCTCTTCCTGGTTTAAAGATTATCTTTATATTCCATTAGGAGGAAACAGAAAAGGAAAAATCAGAAAATATATAAATATTATGATCGTGTTTCTGGTAAGCGGTCTTTGGCATGGAGCAAATTGGTCATATGTTGTATGGGGAGGTCTGAATGGTGTTTATCAGGTAATAGGAGCAATTTTTACACCTCTTAGAAATAAAATCAAAGAAAATTTACACCTGAAGAAAAATTGCTTGCCATTAATGATAGTTTATATGTTTGTGACCTTTATATTAGTGGATCTTACTTGGATTTTTTTCGTGCAGATACAATACAGCATGCGTTTGATATTATAGAGAGCATTTTCCATATGAATGATCCGGTACTTCTGGCTAATGGTGCACTTTATGATCTTGGACTTAGTAAGCCGAATTTTATAGTTCTTGGTGTTTCACTATTGATATTATTAACAGCAGATATATGTAAATATCGTGGGATTAAGATTCGAAGCATGATTTTAAATTCTAATATCGTTGTAAGATGGATCGTTGTTATTACTGGAATTCTTGGCATTTTAGTGTTTGGAATCTGGGGAAGTGGATATTCTGCGACTAATTTTATTTATTTTCAGTTTTAGGTCCGTAGGACTTTGAAAAACAAAAGATATCTGAGAGAGGTAAGATGAAAACTATTAATTATTTTATGAAAATCACAATCTTTCTGATGATTTTGATTGGTGGAATAATTTTGATAACATATGTGCTTACACCTGAAATGCCATCATTTTACTGGGAAAAGCATTATGATGCTGTTTTTTTGGAACAAGCCAGTCATATTGTTCTTTTGATCCTTTGATTTTTGATGAATATGATTTGAAAACATATAATCGTGGCAGACAGCAGCAGACGATGAATTATACTTATTATTATATCAAAGATGCATTGGATGTATGCGATATTGATGTTGTAGTTCTAGAAATTTTTGGGATGTTTTATGAGGAAGATGATACGGGGGTTATAAGTGAAGGTGTAAGAGATTCGTCACTGAATGATATGAGAATGTCGGAAACTAAGATAGAGGCAATCAGAGAGTGTGTTCCAGAAGAAATGCAAATAAGTTATTTTTTTTCCATTGGATAAATATCACTCCAGATGGGAGGAATTAGATTATGCTTCCGGAATGGATTTTATAACAGTGCATTAAAGCCATATTATGAGGAAGCAGATCGGGGATATAAGCGTTGGACAGAATCTGAAGTATGTGTGGATGATTATTGAGTATTGCTTTTCAGAAATTCGAAGAGATGTGTATGCAGGGAATATCAAGTATTTAGATAAAATCTATGAACTGTGTCAGAAAAAAGGAGCAAAATTGATATTAGTTAAAGCACCATTGCCATGTTATGACAGAGTGATTGAAGAAACGAATACTGTTTCAGACTGCGCGGAAGAACATGATATAGAATTAATCAATTATATGAGATTACAGGATGTACTCGAACTCAATTTTTATACGGACAGTCTGGATGGTGGAACACATTTGAATGAAAGTGGTGCTGGAAAGGTTTCGAAGCATCTTGCAAAGCATATTTAAAAAGAAAATTATTTTGAATGATAGTTTGATTTAGGACTAAAGTGAAAGAATAGTTTGTGGGGATACAAATGAAAAAATTAATTAGTTTGATGAAAGTACTTATTTTTTGTGGAATTTTGGCTGGAAGTATTTGTGGAATTACGATAGCATTGCTTCCAAGAATACCGGACTTTTACAAGGAAGAACATTGGGATGCAGTGTTTTTGGAACGAGTCAGAGCTATTGCACCTTTGACCCGGAAATATTTGATGAATATAATTTGAAGACCTATAATCGTGGCAGGCAAAGCAGCAGACAATGAATTATACATATTATTATGTCAAGGATGCGTTGGATAACAGCGATATTGATATTGTTGTGCTGGAGATATTTGGTATGTTTTATGAGGAGGATGATACAGGATTTACGAGTGAAGGCGTGAGAGATTCTTCATTAAATGATTTGCGATATTCTGATATAAAAGTGGAAGCAATAAAAGATTGCGTGCCGGAAGATTTGCAGTTGGATTATTTGTTTCCTTTAGTCAAGTATCATTCCAGATGGGAAGAATTGGATTATTCGTCTTTTGAGGAATGGAAAGAGAGTGTAATGAATCCATATTTTACAGAAGAGGGAGAGGATTCAAACATTGGGCAGGAGCGCAGCCGTGTGGGTACGCATCCTGGGATGAGATATTTTCAGAAGAAAGACGACCTGTTTATGAAGAAAATTTCAGATATCTGGATATGATGAATGAACTGTGTAAGGAGCATGGTACAGAATTGGTATTGGTGCGTGCGCCGTTCCCATGCAATGAAAAACAGTAGAGATGACAAATACAGTTATGGATTGGGCAGATACACACATGAGGTTGAATTGATTAATTGTATGAAGGTGACAGATGTTATTGGTTTGAATTTTGAGGAAGATAGTCTGGATGCAGGAACACATTTGAATGAGAGTGGAGGAAAGAAAGTATCCAGATATATTGCGGAGTATTTAAAGGAAAATGTATTGAAATAAAATTCAATTATAGAAAAAATGATACACTAGATGAATATTTATGCAAGCAGGAGAATTAGATAAATTATCGAAAAGTGTTCCGATTATATATGTAACATTGACAACAATGAATGCTAGTACTATACTTCAACAAGATTTATGTATTTAGGAGAAAAGTATGATCACAAAAAGAGAATTTGATACGTTGGTACTTCTGACAGAGACAAAAGAGGTTGTATCTCAGAAAGATATGGCAGAGCGGTTAAAAATTTCAGCTGAAGCCGTGAATAAGACAGTCAAAGAATTGACAGAAAAAACTATTGCAAAATGGACAGATTACACAGGCCGGTCTGGATGCATTGGAACCTTTATCGTGTGAAGAGAGCAGTATTTGTAGCAAAGAGGCTTTGGAAGCCGGATGGTGCCGGTCACTTTGAATACCCCTAAGCCGCTTGTCAGAGTCAACGGAACGCGTATTATTGATTCACTTCTTGATGCAGTGGTAGAAGCTGGAATTCCTGAGATTGTTATTGTGCGTGGATATCTGGGAGAACAGTTTGATCAGCTTCTTTATAAATATCCGAACATCAGATTTGTTGAGAATCCGATTTATAATGAAGCAAATAATATTTCCTCCGCTGTATGTGTCAGATATCTTCTGCAGAATGCGTATGTTTTGGAAGCAGATTTACTGCTCCGTAATAAAAAACTGATTCGTAAGTATGAATATGAAACAAATTTCTTGAGTATTCCGGTGGAGTCCACGGATGACTGGTGTTTTGCAACCGATCATAATGGTGTGATCACAGAAGAAAAAGTAGGTGGTACCGACTGTCATCAGATGGTTGGAATTTCCTACTGAGTGAAGCAGATGGAATCAAGCTTGCCAATGACTTAAATGAGGTTTATTTATCGCAGGGTGGAAAAGAGCGCTATTGGGAGCAGGTGCCGCTTGTTTATAAAAAGGAAAATTACCAAGTGCATGTTCGTGAATGTATTGCAGAGGATATTACAGAGATTGATACATTTAACGAATTAAAGGCAATTGATAATCGTTATGTCACAGGTTGATAAAAGCGACAAATATGAGTAATTATAAAAAATGATGATCAGAGACAGCTCCAGAGAAGTTCCGGCTTCTGCCAGTTTACGGCATAAGCCTAATCTCTCTGGAACAAATCTCTTGTATACACTTTCTTTTCACATCATCCAGACAGGAATCATAGCGGTTTGCAAGGATGGCATCTGCTGATTTCTTGAATTTGGCAAGGTCATTTACGATTTTGCTGCCGAAAAATGTACTTCCATTTATAATAGTCATAATATCCGGCAAGCTTTAAGACACGGCCTGCAATAAAATCTTTTCTTTGTGCGGTTGCTTTCCACAATGGCACTGATCATGTTCTGAGGAACATCGCTGTAGTTTGCAAGCAATTGCTTTGTGTCTTTTGGAAGGCAATAGCCGCCGTAGCCGAAGGAAGGGTTGTTGTAGTGTGTTCCGATTCGTGGATCCGGACACACGCCATTGATAATATCTTCTGTGTTCAGACCTTTTATTTCAGCATAAGTATCTAATTCATTAAAATAAGAAACTCTTAAGGCGAGGTATGTGTTTGCAAATAATTTGCCAGCCTCGGCTTCTGTAAATCCCATAAACAACGTGTCGATGTTTTCTTTGATGGCACCTTCCTGCAGTAAAGCAGCAAATTTTCTGGAAGCATCTACCAGTTTCTCATTATTTTTATCGGTTGAGACAATGATGCGGCTTGGGTATAGATTGTCATATAAAGCTTTGGATTCACGAAGAAATTCCGGACTGAAAATGATATTTGCTGTATTGTATTTCTTTCTGACAGATTCTGTATAGCCGACCGGAATCGTGGATTTGATGACCATGATCGCATGTGGATTTACTTTGAGGACAAGTTCGATCACAGCTTCAACGGCAGATGTATCAAAATAGTTCTTTTGCTGTCGTAGTTGGTTGGAGCTGCGATCACTACAAAGTCGGCATTCTTATAAGCGGATTCGCCGTCCAAAGTGGCGGTTAAATGCAAATCTTTTTCTTTCAGATATTTTTCAATGTATTCGTCCTGAATTGGCGATTTACGCTGATTGATCAGGTCTACCTTTTCGGGGATGATGGCAACGACGGTGACAATGTTATGCTGTGCAAGCAGGACGGGGATTGACAATCCAACGTATCCGGTTCCAGCCACTGCGATGTGAAGTGGGGAAGGAGATGGAAGTTTGATGCTTTGCAGTATTCACGAAAACATCATTAATATCAAAATCCAGCACATCGCCCAGTTTTTCTAACTGAGGGATCAGCGGACAGTAATCTTCCTGTTCCAGACGGGACAACTGTGCGCGGTTGATACCGGTCAATTCAGATAATTGAGCCTGCGTCATGTTTAAAGATTTCCTTTTGGACTGGACAATATCAGCCAAAAGGGTGGTGGAAAGTTTTTTTCATGTGCGGTCTTCTATAATGAAATGATATTTAAAATAACATATTTTTGTATAAAGGTTACTTAAAACAACTTGCTTTTTTGCAATTATTATAACGTGTAGAATCAAAAAATATAATATAAAAGTTACTCATAATAACAAAGAATATAAATTTCAAATAAATATGCAAAACAGATTATAAACAGGTTGAAGAAATAAGGGCATCTATGTATAATGAAAAACATATTACTGTCGATGATTTTGTTGAAAGTTGAACGCAATCCCCCCGATAGACGAAGGAGAAAATTTGATGAAAAACCAGCCATATTAATAGGATGCCTCAGTTTTTTACTGCTGGCTTCCTGTGGAGTCGAAGACACAGCAAAAAGTAACACAGAGACTACAGAGATACTTTCTGACAGAACCGCAGAAAGTGAGAAAAAAGAAACAACCGTAATCGAGCAGCGCAATGAACTTGAGTGGGAGCAGTTGTTGGATTACGATTCTGATAGACAGAGAAATCTCGCGGAACTGCAGGTGGATTTAAATGATGATACAGAAGAAATCCGGGTGATGGGACAGACAGTTCTGGATTATTTAAGGGCAGGCGATGTGGACAGTGCAGTGGCAACTGTTACGGATGCGTCCTGATGTCTGTTATCTTTGCCAAAACTTGTGATCGGTCAGAGAAATTATAGGACAGATTCTGCGGAAATACCTGAAAGAATTACTATTATATCAGATGAATTGGGACAGCAGTACACGGCATTGGAATGTGGAACAGAAGACGGAAAGGCTATTTATCTTGAGACAACTCCGGCAGAGATACATTCTTTTGTCTGTGAATGGCAGGACGAAAAGCTTCAGGGAACATTTTCCAGTGAGATATTAAGAATGGAAGATGGTGCATATCGAAAGTATGAGGGAACAATTTCTGCGGATGGCAAGGTGCAGGGGCAAAGATGCGGGTGAGCAGTGGAACACTAGATAGGAGTGCAGGGGCATTGCAGGCGTGGCAGATGCGGAATACAGATCTGCAGGTATACGAGGGAGAAATTGACGGTGACAGTGAAACGGCAGTGAATGCGGAACAGTTTGGTGTGTATACAATGTGGGAATAAAAATATGAGAGAAAAGAGATTAGTGAATAAGAAAAAAAGTATCGTATGGATGATGATAATTACGCTGTTATTTACGGTACAGTCCATGCCGCAAAGAGTAAAGGCAGCAGAACAGACTGTCGGAAACATGGTCATTATGGTTACTTTTTGAAAAGGACGATAACGGAAATAATCTGACGGACGAATTTTCCGATGGATATCCGCAGACTGGAAAGTATTATTGCTGGAATCAGAAGTCAGGGAAGGGATCGAAAGCAGAGTCAGCTATTTTAAAGACATCTATACAAAGGAGACCGGAAGTCTGCCCCATTATATCAACACGATATCGGATGGAAAAGTGCAGGTGAATTGTTATTTTCCACAGGAGGACAGTGGGGAAGGTGACAACGATCAGACTTAGCGGAAAGGCATCCGATTATCTGAATCCGGACAGCGTGGAGGATAGCAGATTTGTCGGAGCAGTAATAGAGGCGCTTAAGAAGACAACGTTTTCACAAAACCTGTCAGCGTGACCGAACTTGATTCTTGGAATCGGATGGGTGTATTGATAATCTGACGATTCTAGTGCAGGGGAAGAACACAGGATCTTTTGGCTCACACAAAAGTGAGTATGGCGGAACTGAGGAGGTATGCTTCGGATTACGGGTAGGAGCATACAATGTTATTTCTACAGAAGCACCCGGTCGCAGGCAACATCAACAGCATATTCGCTGGTAAGCCATGAGAGTTTCGCATACGCTCGGAGCACCGGACCTGTACCGGACAACCGGGGATGATGGGATTCCGGTTGGTATCTGGGATCAGATGGCACAGGTGCCCCGGATAGCCCAATATCCACTGGCTTATATACGAAGCCAGATGGGCTGGATGGATATTCAGGAAGTGACAGAGAGCGGAGATTATACGCTTGAACCTGCAAGTGCAAAGGCAGGGGACAGAGCATATATTTAAAAACTTCCATGTCAGAAAGCGAGTATTTTGTCATTGAGTACAGGCAGAAGAAACAGCAGGAAAAAGAATATGATAATTTTTTGCCGGTTGAAAAAGGACTGATCGTTTACCGTGTCAATGAGGCAGTGGAAAATCATACGAATAAAGCCGGAAAAACTATATCTATGTTTATCGTCCGGGAACGTCAGAAGATCACGAGGCAGCCAAGGAACAGGTATCAAAAATGGCAGTTCCGGTCTGAGGAATGCGGTGTATGATGCGGCCATTGGAGTCGGAAACCGCACTTCACTCGGCAAAGCAGTGATATGTCAGCTCCATGTACGCAGGACACTATTTTTTATTCCGATGGATCTAACAGTGGAATTGTGATCGATAATATCCGTTTTCAGGAGAACGGAACAGCAACTTTTCATGTGGAATTTCCAGCGCTGAGTGAGGAGAACTACTGGATAAAGCAGGACACCACGCTTGCAGATATGCAGTCATTATCCATGACAGAGGATACGGATAGTGGGATGATGTATCTGGCCGGAGTTCAGGGGCAGGTCGGTAACAGTTTTGTGAAAGTATATGCCAATCTTCT
>VOFB01000376.1_pt1 | contig 28986 bp, 36 predicted proteins | sample 5384141 | NCBI WGS metagenome assembly VOFB01 (sample SAMN12384721, study PRJNA508395) | human gut metagenome | isolation source: healthy gut A | host: Homo sapiens | reverse complement strand
CACTTCACCGATGATACGGTCATGACCGTTGCGGCGGCACGGGGATTGATTGCAGGTAAAGGGCATCCCGGAGAGAACATTTGAAGAAACAAAGAGCGAGATGCAATATTGGGGAGAAAAATACCCCCATGCCGGTTACGGCGGGATGTTCCGCCGGTGGCTGCACGCAGAAAATCCGAAGCCCTATGGTAGTTTCGGCAACGGCTCGGCTATGCGGGTGTCGGCAGCGGGCTGGCTGTTCGATACGCTGGACGCTGGAAATGGCAAAAGTGACCGCCGAGGTCACCCACAACCACCCGGAGGGCATCAAGGGTGCACAGGCCACGGCGGCAGTGATTTTTCTGGCCCGTACCGGCCGCAGCAAGCCGGCAATCAAACAATATGTGGAGCAGACCTTCGGCTATGACCTGAACCGCACCTGCGATGAGATACGCCCGACCTATCATCATGTGGAGACCTGTCAGGAAACTGTGCCGGAAGCAATCATTGCTTTTCTGGAAAGCGTCAGTTTTGAGGATGCACTTCGCAATGCGGTTTCTCTGGGCGGCGACAGCGACACCCTTGCCTGTATCACCGGCGGCATTGCCGAAGCCTTTTACGGGATGCCGCAGGAACTGCGGGACGAGACTTTGAAACGTCTGCCGGAGGATATCCGGGAAGCATATGAACTGTTGTGCTTCATGATTGCCAAGATGATATAAAATACGATGGTACGACTAAATTTCGAAAAGATTGCATAGGATTTTATGAAAGTATTATTCTTTTATGAATTTTAGCACTCTTCTATTGACACTGCTAATTAGCTGCACATCGAGCTGCCTGCTCCTCAGCAGATGAAGATACTGAGAACAGCAACTCGGAATTTATAGAGGTACCTCACGATGGAATACAAACGCTTTGGCGGTAAGCTCCTTGTCCGCATCGACAAAGATGAGGAGATCGGTGAAACAAATTTGATTTTAGGAGGGACAAAGATGAGCGATGTAAAAGGAAAGACCGGCGCAGTCCTGAGGGAGACGGCAGTCCTGACCGGGGCGGTGGCGATCATTGCGGCGAGCGTTTTCTTTTTTCTGGTGCCGAGCCATACATCCGTCAGCAGCATTTCCGGCCTTGGCATCGTGCTGTCCAATTTTGTGCCGCTGCCCTTGTCGGTCATTACGATGATCCTGAACGTCGTGCTTCTGCTCATCGGGTTCTTTGCCACCTGCGGCAGAGAATTTGGCGCAAAGACGGTGTACACCAGTGTGATGCTGCCGGTGTTTCTGGGGCTGTTTGAAAAGCTGTTCCCGGAGTTCGGCTCGATGACCGGCAGTCAGGAGCTGGACGTGCTTTGCTATATTCTGGTGGTCAGCATCGGGCTGAGTATTTTGTTCAACCGCAATGCATCCTCCGGCGGGCTGGATATCGTGGCAAAGATCATGAACAAATATCTGCACATGGAACTGGGCAAGGCCATGTCTCTGTCCGGGATGTGTGTGGCGCTTTCCGCGGCACTGGTCTACGATAAAAAGACCGTGGTGCTGAGTATCCTCGGTACTTACTTCAACGGCATCGTGCTGGACCATTTCATCTTTGATAACAGCATCAAACGCCGCGTCTGCATCATCACCGAAAAAGAGGAGGCGCTGCGTCAGTTCATCCTCCATGACCTGCACAGCGGTGCGACCATGTACGAGGCCATCGGTGCATACAATCTGGAAAAGCACAACGAGATCATTACCATCGTGGACAAGAGCGAATATCAGAAGCTGATGAACTTTATCAACCGGGAAGACCCCAAGGCTTTTGTTACCATTTACAATGTGTCCAGCATGCAGTATCAGCCCAAGATCTGATCGGCGGAGAGCTGCGTGGTATACTCAAGTCCGGAAATATCAAAGCGCATGGAGGTAAAAAGCATGCTGACCTATACCTATGTTTCAGAGGGAACCTTTGCCCTGATGGAAAAACCAAAGCCGGTGCTGCAGCACGAGCGGGACGCCATTGTAAAGGTGACCCTTGCCAGTATCTGCTCCAGCGACCTGCACATCAAGCACGGCAGCGTGCCCCGGGCGGTGCCCGGCATCACGGTAGGGCACGAGATGGTGGGCATCGTAGAAGAAGTGGGCAGTGCGGTGACCAATGTGAAACCCGGCGACCGGGTGACGGTGAACGTGGAGACCTTCTGCGGAGAGTGTTTTTTCTGCAAAAAAGGCTTCGTGAACAACTGCACCGATCAAAACGGCGGCTGGGCGCTGGGCTGCCGCATCGACGGCGGGCAGGCCGAGTATGTCCGGGTGCCCTTTGCGGATCAGGGGCTGAACAAGATCCCAGACGGCGTTACCGATCGGCAGGCGCTGCTGGTGGGCGATGTGCTGGCCACTGGCTTTTGGGCGGCACGCATTTCGGAGATCACCCCCGGAGGATACCGTGCTGATCCTCGGTGCAGGGCCTACTGGCATCTGCACGCTGCTGTGCGTCATGCTGCACAGCCCCAAGCGCATCATCGTCTGTGAAAAGGACGCAAGCCGGTTGCAGTTCATCCGTCAGCACTACCCGCAGGTGCTCACGGTGCAGCCGGAGGACTGCGCCGCCTTTGTGCGTGCCCACAGCGACCACGGCGGGGCCGATGTGGTGCTGGAGGTGGCAGGGGCGGACACTACCTTCCGGCTGGCGTGGGAGTGCGCAAGACCCAATGCCGTTGTGACGGTGGTGGCGCTGTACGATAAGGCACAGACCCTGCCGCTGCCGGAAATGTACGGCAAAAACCTCACCTTTAAGACCGGCGGCGTGGACGGCTGCGATTGTGAAGAAACGCTGCGTCTCATCGCAGAAGGCAAGATCGATACCGAACCGCTCATCACCCACACCTACCCCCTGCGCCGGATCGCAGAGGGCTACGAGCTGTTTGAAAAGAAACGGGACGGCGTGATCAAGGTGGCAGTGGAGTGCTGACGGTCTGCGCCAAGTCACACACGCACATAAAGTGGCCCCGGAGAGCTGTAACAAGCCCTCCGGGGCCATTTTTGTTTCTGGCATCTTTTCCGCAGCGGCAAGGCGTGGTAGAATAAGGGCAGAACCAATCCACAGGTGAGAAAATCGAACTTCAGAGAGAGGAGATGTTTCTATGCAGTCTGATGAGCTGAAACGCCGGATCTCGGCAGGCAGAGGAGATGCTTTGGCCGATCTGGTTTTGAAAAATGCCAGAATTGTCAATGTGTTTACCGATGAGATCGACACCGCTGACATTGCCATCAGCGGAAATTCGATCGTGGGCGTGGGTGCGTATCACGGCCGGAAAGAAGTTGATCTGCACGGCAAATATGTCTGCCCGGGTCTGATCGATGGGCATATCCACATCGAAAGCTCCATGCTCTGTGGTCCGGCTTTCGAGCAGGCAGTGCTGCCCCACGGTACCACTGCGGTGGTCACAGACCCACACGAGATCTCGAACGTTGCGGGACTGGAAGGCTTGGATTTTATGCTGGAAACGACAAAAAATCTGACCCTTTCGGTTTATTTCATGCTGCCCTCCTGTGTTCCGGCCACGGATCTGGATGAATCCGGTGCGGTGCTGAACGCAGAACAGCTCCGGCCTTACTACGGCGATCCCCGTGTGCTGGGGCTTGCGGAACTGATGAATGCCTATGGGACGGTGCGCTGTGACCCGAAGATCCTGCAGAAGATCCGCGACTGCACCGAAGCGGGAAAGATCGTGGATGGCCATGCGCCGCTTTTGAGCGCTAAGGACCTGAATGCTTATATTGCGGCAGGCGTTCAGTCCGATCACGAGTGCTCCAACATTGAGGAAGCCATGGAAAAACTCCGGTGCGGACAATACATCATGATCCGGGAAGGAACGGCTGCCAAAAATATGGAGGCCCTGATGCCGCTGTTCCGGGAGCCCTATTGCAGCCGCTGTATGCTGGTGACGGATGATAAGCACCCCGGTGACCTGCTGGACAGCGGCCACATCGATTCCAACATCCGTAAAGCAATCCGGCTGGGGGCAGACCCGGCAGTGGCCGTCAAAATGGCAACGCTGGTTCCGGCACAGTATTTTGGGTTCAAGCAGCGCGGTGCCGTAGCACCGGGGTACCGGGCAGATCTGGTTGTGGTTTCGGATTTTGAATCCTTTACGGTCGAACAGGTTTACAAGAATGGCACGCTGGTGGCCGAGCACGGAAAAACGCTGAAACCCGCACCGCTTGACATCGAACGTGTGAGATTTTCCCACGTTATGGATTCCTTTGATCTGGATGAGATCACACTGCAGGACCTGAAACTTCGGGAAAGCGGGGAGCAGGAGCGTGTCATCTGCCTGAACCGGGGCGAACTGCTTACGGAGGAAAAAATCATCCCGTTCCAACGGCATCCGGGCAAAGCTCCCGGTGTGGACCCGGAACACAACATCGTAAAACTGGCCGTTTTTGAGCGGCATCATCACTCCGGCCATGTGGGCATTGGCTTTTTAGGAAACTTCAGCCTGAAATGCGGAGCCGTTGCATCGAGCATCGCACATGATTCCCATAACCTGATCGTGGCAGGGGACAACGATACCGATATGATGCTGGCCGGCAACACCGTGCGGAAAAACAAAGGCGGACTTGCGTTTGTGGCAGATGGACAGGTCGTGGCAGAACTTGCGCTTCCGATGGCCGGATTGATGAGCACCGAAAGCGCAGAGAGCGTTGCGGCGAAAATGCAGGCGCTGAACGATGCCCTCAAGGCACATGGTGTAGCGGAAGATATCGGCATTTTTATGACCCTCGCCTTCGTCAGCCTTCCGGTCATTCCCAAACTCAGACTGAATACATACGGCATCATCGATGTAGCGCAGCAGAAAGTCGTTCCGGCTGTTTTTTAATAGGCGATAACAAAAATACTGCCGGAGACCGACCCGAAAGGTCCGTCTCCGGCAACAGAACAGTTCGTTCCTACTCTTAGAAGCGAGCCGCATCAAGAGAAAAATTGACGGAAATTCTTATTTGATAAATCGGAATTTGTGGAGGAGAGTAATTTGCTGGTATTAAATAAATGAGAGCGGTTGCTAACGGGATGTTTTAAACCCAAAGAAAATTATACGAGGAGTGAATTATTAAAAGTCAATGAAAAATAACAATAAAAAAATACTAAAGAAATTGGCAATCCTTGTAATAGGTTCTATCATTGCGGCTTATGGAATTACACTTGCACTGTATGCCGGATTTGGCGGAGCTACGCTTGCGGTGCTGTGGCAGGGGATTGCAAGAACATTTCACATATAGCATGGGGAATGATTTTGTTTGCGCTCATTTACGATAAAAGTCAGATTCATATAGGAACTGTGTTGTACCAGATTGTATACAGTACCTGTGTAGATCTGTTTGCTAACTGCCATATTTACAGTACCTATAAGTGGATCAATTTTTTAATTATGTTGTTAGGAGTGGTTTTGTTTGCTGTCGGAACAGGACTATATGCGTCGGCATCCCTTGGTAGAGGCTCCTATGGGGCAGTCACTTTTGCTTTAGCAGAAAAAAATCACTGGCAGATTAAATTTGTCCGAATGGCATTGGATATTTTGGTTGTTGTTACAGGTGTTTCGTTTGGCGGAAAGTTTGGTGTATGCACGCTTATTACAGTTATCATTTCAGGCCCAATTATCCAATTTGTTAATGCGAAAGCAAAACAAGCTTTAAAGATATGATAGTAAAGAAACTTACAACTTAGAATTTGTGGAGGAAACAAACGTGGAAGATAATAAATCAACGAATGTCAAGAAAACGGTAAAATCAGGAATAACTTTTGGAAGTGCATTAGCTATGGTTATTAGTTATACAACGTGGAAGTCTGTCGGTTGGGCGATTTTTCATGGATTACTTAGTTGGGTGTATGTCATATACTTCCTTTTGCGTTACTAAATTCGCGTTTGTGGAGCGAGGCGGAACAATGAAAGCCCCAGTGGGGCTTTTAAGTGACAGAACGGTCTTGCGGCAGCAAGATGGAGGGGCCTCGCCCCGACAAGTTCACGTTTGTGGAAGTTATAAAGGGGTGCATCATGGAAATCGAGTATAAACAAAAAGATTTCACGGCCGATGAATTGCAGAAACTGTTTTTATCCGTTCACTGGGAATCCGGCAATTATCCCGAAAAACTTGTCCGTGCGATGCACAATTCCACACGAGTTATTTCTGCGTGGGATGGTGATAAGCTGGTCGGGCTGGTTCGCGCGCTTGATGATGGAGAAACAGTCGCATTTTTGCATGATCTTTTGGTGGACCCTGCTTATCAGGGACAGTACATTGGAGATGAGCTGATGAAACGGATCATGAGTTTCTATCAAAATCTTCTGTATGTGAAAGTTATGCCGTCTGATCCTAAAACGATCCCATTTTATGAGCGATATGGCTTTCAACAATATGATAATTACTCTGCAATGGTGCGGAAGCACTTTTTGTGAGTTGGTATGATGGATCGATTTGCAGCGAGCAAGGAAACCGTAAGGAGTACAGAGCATGGATGCAAACTGTACCAGTAAAAGAAGGAAAGTCAAGAGTATGAAAACGGTATACATTGCAGGCGGGTGCCTTTGGGGCGTCCAGCATTTTTTTGACACGGTGCCCGGTGTACGGACAACCGAAGCCGGGAGAGCCAACGGAACAACAAACACGCTGGACGGCCCGTATGATGGATACGCAGAGTGCGTTAAAGTGGTCTTTGATGAGAAATGTACCAGTGTTAAAGAGCTTATGGAGCATCTGTTTGAAATCATCGACCCGTACAGCCTGAACAAACAGGGCGTTGATGTTGGAAAAAAGTATCGCACGGGGCTTTACAGCACAAATCCCGGACATCTGGAAGAAGCAAGAGCCTTTATTGACAGCCGGAAGGACCGGGATAAAATCGTTGTGGAAGTGCTGCCGCTGACGAATTACGTCCGGAGTGCAGAGGAGCATCAGCACCATCTGGAGCGGTACCCGGAAGACTGCAGCTACTGTCATATTCCGGATGAAGTCTTAAACAAATACAGGAATCAGTAAGCAAAGGAAAAACGAAAATGCGGGGATTGGGAACGATCATCAATGCGCTGGCCATTGTGATGGGCGGTGTGCTGGGTATTTTGTTCAAACGCTTTCTGAAAGAGCGCTATCAGGATACAATCATCAAAGCCACGGGCTTTTCCGTGGTGTTTCTGGGAGCGGCGGGAACGCTCTCCAAGATACTGACGGTTAGGCCAGACGGAACTTTGAGCACCGGTGGCTCTATGGTCATGATTCTATCGCTGGCGTTGGGTGCGCTGCTGGGTGAACTTATTGATCTGGATGCACAGTTTGAACGCTTTGGCGAGTGGCTCAAACACAAGACTGGCAGTGACGGGGATTTTATGAATCGGAACTTGACGAGGAGTGTGATTGTATGAAAAAGAAGCTATCTGTTATAGCTGTAATCATCTTGATTCTTGCGATATGTGTATCGGCGTGGTTTTATGGATACTACAATCGCAAAAGCAACGACAATCTTCCCACTCTGACGGCAATCGCAGAAATGAGTGAAGCCGATGTTAATAGCCTTTTGCCTGGGTACCATATTGACCAGCTTAGAGAGGTATGGGGGAAGCCTGATACCAGTGAAAACGGCACAGCATGTTGGAAAATAGGAAATGATACCATTCTCGTTGTGAGTTATAAAAATAATGGTATAGTTGCGATTTGTGGCCTTAAAGACGATAGCGGTGCCTCCATAGGAGAATAACAAATTCGCGTTTGTGGGCGAAGCGGAACAATGAAAGTGGGGCTTTTAAGTGACAGAACGGTCTTGCGGCAGCAAGATGGAGGGCCTCGCCCCGACAAGTTCGCGTTTATCAAGGTGAACATTTAAGTATTAAAAACAGGGAGTGAAACAAATGATGACCACTGCACAGATTATGGAAAAGATGATCGCCTTTTCCGAAGGAAATATCCATGACATCACGCACCTGAGTTGCGTGTGGACCTATGCCAAAACCATTGGTGAGCTGGAGGGGCTGGACGCAGACACGCAGTTTATTCTGGAGGTGGCGGCCATCACCCACGATATCGCCTGCCCGCTCTGCCGCAAAAAGTACGGCAACACCAATGGTAAATATCAGGAGCAGGAGGGTGCCCCGCTGGTGCGGGAGTTCTTGGCGGATACCGGCATGACAGCGGAACAGATCGACCGGGTGGCCTATCTGGTAGGGCACCACCATAGTCCGGCGCAGATCGACGGCATGGACTATCAGATTCTGATTGAGGCAGATTATCGATGAAGACGGCAGCAGGTATCCGGCTGACAAAAACAGTGTTTGGAGTGTAAAAATGATTCAGAAGCATTGCTTTGAATCTGGACGAAGTGGGGAATAAGCCGATGGAAATGTGATTCGTGACGGAACCCGGGAATTTTGACGGAGAGTATGGAAAAAAGTTGGTTCGGCCTGTTTCGGTTGACTTTTTTATAAAGAATCGGTATATTGATACTATATAGTATCAATAAGTATCAACTGCGAGGTGGACAGAATGGATGGGGTACAGTTTGCCAAAATGCTTTCAGATAAGCATTTGTTTGAACTCGATCGGATGGAATACAAGTACTCGACTGTCAGCGTCAAAGAATTTGCCGAATTGCTGCGGCAAAACTTTGCGCAGCCTCTGCCGTTGACTGATTTTTTCTGGAAATAAGCTGTTTTACCTGCCGAACCTCGCGCAGATTTCAACAAATGGTATGAAGCGGTTGCTCTCTGTCCCTGTCAGTGGACAAAACTTCGGTTTGTCGGCGATGACCGAGGAAATTTATGCTACTTTTCAAATTGAAAGTATCCGCTCGACCCGCAGCAGTATCCGTTATATCCTCGATGGTTATGCCCCTCGTGATGAACAAGAAGCCCGCATCTATGGTATGAAGCGCGGACTGGAGTTTATCGCGAATCGTCAGAATAGGATCACCGAGGAGAATCTGCATCACCTATATCAGATCAGCACAGGGGATTATCTCCCGGATGAAGATCGATTACTGCCAAACCACTTTTATCGGAATGGCGAGGTTTTTATTGTGGGCGGTGAAGAACCCAGACCGGGACTTCCGGCAGAGCGGCTTCCCGGTGCCATGAAATGTCTTGTCGATTTTGCGAATGCCAATGACGGCATCAATGAGCTGCATAAGGCTGCCATTCTGCACTTTGCCTTTGCATACTACCACCCCTATTTTGACGGGAATGGACGCACTGCACGGCTATTCCACCTCTGGTATCTTGTTCAGCAGGGCTATCCTGCGGCACTGTTCACGCCGTTTTCCCGATACATCGCTGAAAACAAGGACGCATATTACAAAGCCTACGAACGCGTGGAGAGAAATGCTCTGATTTCCGGCTATACGGATGTGACTCCCTTTCTGTTTTACTTCTGCAATGAGGTCTATAACCGCCTGCAGGTGGATGCAGTCCCGCCGAAAACTGATCTTGAGGTATATCAAACTGCTCTTGCGAAAGGAAAAATCACAGAAAAAAGAACGGCTGCTCTGGGAATATGTTCTGTCTGCTTATGGTGCAGAGGAGTTTACCACAAAGCAGCTGGAAAAGGATTTCCGAAACGCTGCGTATGCAACCATTCGGACGTTTGTGATGAAATTCCATGAGATGGGGCTGCTTACTGCAAGAAAAGCAGGAAACAGGGTTGTAATGAGGCGAAAAATTCAAGGGGAATTTGCCATGCTCCAACCCGGACTGTATGAACAGGTCATCAATAACGCACTGAGCAGCGAGCTTTCGGAGATTCCGGAGGCCCGCAAGTCCACTGCACCCATCGATACAGCAGAGGCCTCCAAAGTTCTGGCACAGTACCTGACCGACGTGGTGCAGAAGGGCCTTGAGAATGTACAGGACAACGGTGGAGGACTCGAAGCGCAGATTCAGCTGGCAAATCAGATCGTAAACACGATCCAGAACACCACACAGGAAGCTGACTTTGCTTCGCTGGGCGTTGACCAGCGGGCAGAGCAGCTTCTTGCGCTTTTACGGGAAAATGACCCCCGCCTTGTAACCGGAAAAGCGGCCAAAGACATCGAACGGCCGGAAACGTCTCTTGCGCAAAGCTCGTTGTTCACCGGTGCCATTCATGAGCCTCAGATGTACACCGAGTTGAAAAAAAGGAAATCGTGTCTGCTGACCGCATCATGCTGGTGTCCTTCATCAAATGGAGCGGTCTGCGGCTTATTATGGACGAGCTGCGCCAGTTCACGCAGAATGGCGGAGAGCTGCGCATCATTACGACTTCCTATATGGGGGCTACAGATGTGAAGGCCATCGAAGAACTGCGTCAGCTGACCAACACCAAAATCAAGGTCAGTTATGACACGAAGCGTACCCGGCTCCATGCAAAAACTTATGTGTTTTACCGGGATACCGGCTTCACGACGGCGTATGTTGGTTCCTCTAACCTGTCCAATGCCGCAATTTCCAGCGGTCTGGAATGGAATGTGAAAGTTACAAAGAAGGACTTGCCGGAGACGATTGACAAAATTGCAGCTACGTTTGAAAGCTATTGGAACTCCAACGAGTTTGAATATTATGATGAAGGGCAGAAGGAACGCCTGACCCGTGCCCTAAAAAGATGAAAAGTACAGCGAAACCGACAACAGTGGCATCTACACGTTGGACATTCTGCCATATTCTTACCAGCAGGAGATTCTGGATAAGCTGGATGCAGAACGCACGGTGCGAGGGTACAACCGAAACCTTGTAGTGGCTGCTACCGGAACCGGAAAGACTGTGATTTCCGCACTGGATTACAAGCGTTTCTGCAAACAGCATTCGGGTTACCCCTGCCGGCTGTTGTTCGTGGCGCATCGGGAGGAGATTCTGAAGCAGAGCCTGTATACTTTCCGGGCAGTGCTGAAAGACGCCAATTTTGGCGAGCTGTTTGTGGGCAGCCACAAGGCTGACAGCATCGACCATCTGTTCATTTCCATCCAGACTTTCAATTCGCAGGATTTCACCACGAAAACAGATGCGGATTTTTACGATTATATCGTTGTGGACGAGTTCCATCATGCCGCTGCACCGACCTACCAGAAGCTACTGGAATACTATCAGCCAAAAATTCTGTTGGGTCTGACCGCAACGCCGGAACGTATGGATGGAAAAAACGTTCTGGATTACTTCAATGGCCGCATTGCTGCCGAAATTCGTCTGCCGGAAGCCATTGACCGGAAACTGCTTTGTCCCTTTCAATATTTCGGTGTGACCGACACAGCAGATTTGAGCAGCCTGAAATGGCGAACGGGCGGATACGACAAAAACGAACTGTCCAATCTGTACACCCTCAGCGGTTTGGTGGCAGAGCGGCGTGCCGACCTTGTAGTGAACTCTATCCTAAAATATGTGACGGACATCAACGAGGTAAAAGGTCTGGGCTTTTGCGTTTCCATTGAACATGCCCAGTTCATGGCTGATTATTTCAATGCACGTGGCATTTCGTCCATGGCATTGACAGGGGACTCTCCGGATGAGGAACGCAACGCGGCCAAACAAAGGCTTGTTTCTGGGGAGCTTCGTTTCATTTTTGTTGTGGATATTTACAATGAAGGCGTGGACATTCCGGAAGTGAACACGGTGCTGTTCCTGCGTCCCACGGAATCGCTGACCGTGTTTTTGCAGCAGTTGGGCCGCGGCCTGCGTCTGGCCGAAGATAAGGAATGCCTGACCGTATTGGACTTCATCGGCCAGGCAAACAGAAATACAATTTTGAGGAGAAGTTTGCAGCACTGCTTTCCAATACTACCCGCAGTGTAAGCCGGGAAATCAAGGAAGGTTTTCTCTCTGCGCCCAAAGGCTGCTACATTCAGCTGGAAAAAATCGCAGCAAAGTATGTGCTGGATAATATCAGTGCATCTTATGACCGCACTTCCGGCCTTGTGGCACGGGCAGCCTCCTTCACAGAAGATACCGGCCTGCCGTTGACACTGGGGAATTTTCTCGATTACTACCATCTCGATCCACTGGCGATTTACAGTAAAAAGGTCTGCTTTGCCCGCTTGTGCGTTCGTGCGGGGGCGATTTCTGATTTTACGGAATCACTGGAAGAAACCATGACAAAGGCACTTGCACGCTTTGCTGTCGTGGATTCCCGCAGGTGGATTCAGTTTCTGTTGAACCTTTTGCCCAAGTTGGACGACACTGATTTTGCAGCACTATCGCCGCGAGAACAGCGAATGCTGCAGATGTTCTATGTGACTGTATGGGGCAAAGCTACAGAACGTTGGGATGATGAAGAAGTTCTCGATAACCTATATGTTCTCTCGGACAGCCCGGTTTTGCTGAGTGAATTGCAAACACTTTTGCATTATCAGTATAATCGAATTGACTTTATTGATGAGCCGGTAGATGTTGGTTTTGACTGCCCGCTGGATTTGCACTGTACTTATACTCGTGACCAGCTGCTGGTGGCGCTGGACTTTCTGAAACCTGCTACTGTCCGCGAGGGCGTGAAATGGCTGCCGGACAAGAATCTGGACGTGTTCTTTGTGACCTTGAATAAAGCGGACAAGGATTATTCGCCAACCACCATGTACAAAGATTACTCCATCAACGAGAGCCTGTTCCACTGGCAAAGCCAGAGCACGACCGCAGAAAATTCGGCTACCGGACAGCGATACATTCACCACAGGGAGAAGGGAAGCCGTGTACTGCTGTTTGTCCGTGAATTCAAGGCGGACTCCCGTTTTGGCGGTGCAGCTGCCTACACCTACTTGGGCACAGTGAACTATGTAACGCATGAAGGCTCCCACCCAATGAATATTACATGGAAGCTGGATCGTCCGATTCCGGCAAAGTTCCTCAAAAGACCAATAAACTGGTGGTCGGTTAAAAGGAGAACGTTATGAAAACGATTCGTGTTGTGGCCGCTGTGATCTGCGACTCCATGCAGGAAAAGCGCAAAATCTACGCTACCGCCCGCGGTTATGGTGACTACAAGGGGCAATGGGAGTTTCCGGGCGGCAAAATCGAGCCGGGTGAAACCCCGCAGCAGGCTCTGAAGCGGGAAATTGAAGAAGAACTGGACACGGAAATCGCCGTGGAGGATTTAATTGGTACACTCGAGTACGATTATCCGGCGTTTCATCTTTCTATGGACTGCTTCTGGTGTGAAGTGGTTTCCGGCGAGCTTGTGCTGAAAGAAGCGGAAGCTGCGCGGTGGCTGACAAAAGATGACATTGATTCCGTTCCGTGGCTCCCGGCGGATCGGACCATTTTGGATGTTATCAGAAGCTCAATGCAGCCAGTGAAACCACTCCATACCAGCGAATATGACAACGAACCTCTGCAGAGATGCTGAGGATTCCCGGAATGAAAGATGAACTGGGCCGTCCCATGACGCTGCTGGTGAAAGCCGCTATTCCGAAAAAATCGTAAAACAGAGGCCTCCGAATCTTTTCCTAATAAGAAAGAGATTCAGAGGCCTTTATTGGTTGATTTAGCTAACAGTCGCATAGAAAGACATCCCGTCTGAGGGCAAAGCGAAGGTTTTGCTTTTCAGGCGGGATTTTTTTGCTTTTTGGGACTGTTGTATACAATATATGGACTAAGAGGGTGGGTGACTTGGACTACGAGTCCATAAACTTTTGCTCGAAAGTACGATACACGATTGTCACGGCAGCGGCCCAGCTCCGAAAGGGAGCGGGAGCCGCAGCCGGGCGGACCTTGAAAATTGAATATGCAGCTTCAGGTACTTCCAGATAATGATACTTCCGTAATTCGCGGCCCGGTCATAAAGAAGACGGGGTGGCCGAGAGGCCAATGGAGTGGTGCAAATCCAACGCCTGAATGTTTCCCTTTCTCAGGGGTGCCGGGGGCAAATTATGCAGACATGGAGCCGCATATCGGCTCGGAACAGGGCGGGAAACGCCCTGTGGTAGTTCTGCAGAACAACATTGGAAACCGTCATTCGCCTACATTGATCGTTGCAACTGTTACCACCCGGACGGAAAAGAAGAAAAACCAGCCCACCCATGTGCTGGTGGATTCCAACCCGGCCTTTGAAGAACCGTCCATGATTCTTCTGGAGCAGATCTTCACAATCGATAAATCCTGCATCGAACGCTTTATGGGCTATGCCAGCAAGGCTGAAATGCTCCGCATTGATATGGCTTTGCTGGTCAGTCTGGCTCTGAACGTTCTGAGCGGAAACCGCAGCGAATAGCGGACAACCAGTAACCCGTAAAAATGAGGTGATAGCGATGTAATCGGAGGTGAGTGAGCCATGCGAAAGAGTGCCCCCATTGAAGTGGTGGTACATTACCCCAAAACGAAAGAGGGATGGGACGAACTCGGAAAACGGGTCGCAACCGCCCACGCCAACTATGTGATCGAAAAATCGACCGTCTGAACTGCCCCACATGGCAGAAGCTCGAATTGCTGCAGGCGGTGATCGATACTACCAAAGGAACCTACAAACCCAAAGAACACCAAAAGCCCGGCTGGTAGCCGAGCCGATAAACAAAGCCCCACGCTCAACATATGCTTTTCTGCTCTGACCAGAGACGGTCAGATTCAGAGGCAGTGTTGAGCGTGGGGCTTTTTGTGTTACATAAGTGTTTGGAATTTTGCTGACAAAATAAAATCATTGATTGTTGGCGGCCAATATGGTATCCTATGGCATTGCATAACACGCAAAACAGTTCCACTTTTTGCTGAAAGAGCGTATCGAAACCGTCCTGATGGAGCAGCAGAAAAAGCTTTTTGAAAAGTAAAAGCTCTTGCGTCCAGTGAAAAAAAGAAGGTAATATAAATACAGAGCAAGACACAGAACGCAGGGAGGGATGAAAACCATGTTTTACGAGATCATGCACCGGGAAAGCTGTGTGGCACAACTCAGCACGACAGGGGAATGCAGGGTCTGCCTCGAGGATTTCATGCCCTATGATCTGGTTCTGGTGGAATCGGATGATTTTGACGAGCGCATCAATAATGTAACGAACTTTTACTATTGGTGCGCCTCCCGGATGTTGACGTTGGATCGCACTTACGCCAAGGAAATCCTGAACAGTATCGGTGCATCTCAGAGTGTTACGGACAGGGAACGAGCACAGATTGCATTATCCTACCATTGTCTGTCTTTGCTGGATGTGTTCTGGGTGAAAGAAGAAAACGAAAAGATTCGATTCGAGGATATCAACCTTTTTGCACACTCCTTAAGCAATGCGCTTGTGGATATTGCGCTGCGGGGGCACCAAATGACGGTGACAAACGCCCATCTTCTGGCAAATGACCTGTCTACGGGCGGCTTGTACCCCAAAGCATGGGTGCGCAAAGAGGATGGATTCTATCTTTACAAGGATGGCGGCAGGGATGCGGTGGAACGTGAAGTGCTGGCAAGCAAAATCTGCCGGTGCTTTGACTGCCATCAGGTACTGTATGAGCAGGGGATGTTTGAAAATGAGCCGGTTTCTATCAGCAAAATCATGACATCTCAGCGATACAGTCTTGTGACCTATGCAGCCTATGACGTCTACTGCACGAACCATGATTGGAACACGCTGGATAAGATCTTAGAGTTGGATGCTCCCAGCTACTATATGATGAACATTCTGGATTATCTGGTGGGCAATACTGACCGTCATTGGGAAAATTGGGGTCTGCTGGTAGACAACGAAACCAATCAGCCCATCCGTCTGCATGACCTGATGGACTTCAACCGGGCGTTTCAGCAGTACGACACGCCAGAAGGCGCAAACTGTCTGACCGTGGGAAAACGCCATCTGAGCCAAAAAGATGCTGCAGTGGAAGCGGTGCGGAACATCGGACTGAACCAAGTCCGTCAGGTGGAGCACACCGTATTCTCCGAGCATCCGGCATGGAAAGCAACGTTTGAAGAACGACTGCGTGTTTTACGGAACGCCATGTAAGTCAGAGCGAATATCAGAATAATTGAAACAGAATGATTCCATAACGAAAGCCCGTCTGCGCTGTCACATATCGTGGCTTGCAGACGAGCTTTTTCGTTTGACCGGAGAAAAATTGCCATACCTCACATGCGAAGCATAGATGGAAAATCGGAACCAAGGTTTTCCACCAGATGGCAAAAGCACTTCTGACTGATGGTCTTTTGTCCACTTTCCCAGCAGCGGATGCTTGTCCGGCTGACCTTTGCGTGGTCGGCAAGTTGCTGACGGTTCGCCTTTTGCCTCCCGGTATCTGCGGAGGAAGGCTCCTCCGCCCCGGTGCAGAAACAGGGTGTAGTCGTCCAGAATATCCTCCACCGGGATGCCGTAAAGGGCGGCGAGCTTGTCCGCAAGTTCCGGCGTAAAGCTGCGGTGAAATGTGCCGCTTTCCAGATCCCGATAGAGCCATTCCTCCATGCCCACCATGGCGGCAACCTCTTTTTTGCAGCAGGTCAAGACCATAGCGGCACCAACGCAGACGGTCCCATGGGTTCGGGATGTCGGCGTAAGAGCGGTACATACGGTAGAACGCCTGCGCCTCTACGGTGGTGCGGGGGCCTGCCAAACTTACCTGTAAGATGTATAGAGGGGTTAGACCACAACCCTCACATGACACCCTCTGAAGTAGAAAAAAGGAACCGCTCTCTCGGCTCCAAAAATCCATTTTGACGTAGATGCGTTATTGCGTGAAAGAGGTGGATTCTCTTTTCCATCCCAAAGTGCGCTGGGGAGAGGATAGCATTTTCGATACACCGGCTGGCATAGGTGGAGAACCGCGCCTTGCGTGTGGCATCAAAGGTATCTACTGCTTTCATCAGGCCAATGGTGCCGATGGAGACCAGGTCCTCCTGATCACCCGGCAGGGCGTAATATTTTTTATGATGTGTGCCACCAGCCGGAGATTGTGGCGGATCAACTTTTCCCGGGCGGCGGCATCCCCGGCGCGCATGGCGGGGAAGGCGGCAGCCTCCTCCCGGGCTGTGAGCGGACGCGGAAAACAGCCGCTTTCCAGATGGAGCGCCAGAAACAGAAATTTTGTGGCGAAAAATTGCAGCAAGGTCAGCAGCACACGATATCCCTCCCGGTACATAGTTGTTAGATGGTATGAGCAAGGGCGCGGATAGATGCCGGAGGGCGCGGCAGGGGAGCGCTTGCAAGGCACAGGCAGAAGCTATCGTGAAATTTAAGCCGATCTATGATTGATGCCGAGACCGCCCGGACGAAAAATGTTCGGGCTTTTCTCATATATTCCAAAGTTGCGGTAGAAGTGTACACAAGCTTTATGGTATAATTTGAATAAGAAAACTGAGTGATAAATCGGAAGTTGTGGAGGTGCTTTATGAACGAGAGAAAAAATTATCCGATTATGGTTTGATATGTGGATTAAGAAAGCAGATTTAGGAATTGACAATATTTTTACAGATGATGTTGTATATACTGAGAGTTGGAGTCCTAAATATGAAAACCGCAAAACGGTAAAGCACTGGTTTGACGAATGGAATACACGCGGAAGTGTTCTTGTCTGGGAGATTAAGCAATTTTTTCATCAAGGCAATCAAACAATCGTGGAGTGGTATTTTAAAAACAAAATGAATAATGGAAATGTTGAAGAATTTGACGGAATATCTTTAATTGTATGGACACAGGATAACAAAATAAAATCATTAAAAGAGTTTGGTTGCAATCTTCATAATTACAATCCATATCGAGATAGTGATATTCCCGTATTTCGAGAAGAAAAAAGCAAATTGGTTTTGAGAGGACTATAAATTCCCATTTATCGAGTGACGAAAACAATACATCCTTCTGCGGACACCCCAAAACGTTTGTCCGCTTTTTTATACGCTGAAATCTGAAAAAAGACAAAATGCCAAGCAAAACTGAAAAATATCTCATCCTTGCCCGTTACTTTTGGCAGCACAACATGCTTTTTTCTTCTTTTGGAAAATATTTCAAACCCGTGCAATTCCGAGGGCGGCTCATTCGTATCCAGAATGTAGCGACGAAAACCGGGTGCACACCCCTGCAGCGACACACAATAAGAAGAGGGAATATATTATTATGAAAAAGACGGTTTCGGTTTGCATGACGGCTGTGATGGCCCTTTCCCTGCTGGCAGGCGGTGCGGTACAGGCATACGCACTTTCGGCAGAGACGGTGGAACCAGTTTCTGCTGTGGCTGAGGAAAACTGTATTTCCGGCAGTTGGAAGCGTGCTTCTGACCCGGCACTGACCGAGAAAGTCCGCAAAGTGTTCGATAAAGCCTTTGATGGTCTGGATGGCGTTTCCTACACGCCCGTGGCCCTGCTGGCAAGCCGCACCACCGGTTCCGGTATCCAGTACCGCGTCCTGTGCAAGGCGACTGTCGTCGTACCGGGCGCACAGGAAGAATATGTGGTGGTCACGCTGCAGCACAGCTGGCTGAGCAAAGCAGAAATTCTGGACATCGGCGACCCGCTGTGCCTGACAAATCTGGACTACAAGGAAGACGCTGTAGGCTCTTGGCAGGAAGCGGAGTCCCCCGCCATGACGGAGGAAGCTACGGCGGCGTTCAACAAGGCCACCGAGGGCTTTGTGGGCGTGGACTATGTGCCGGTGGCTCTGTTGAGCACCCAGACCGTGGCAGGCACGAACTACCGCATCCTGTGCGAAGCAACCACGGTTTATCCGGGTGCTGAGATGCACTATGCCGTCGTGGACGTGTATGAAAGTCTGGAAGGCAATGCCAACATCATCAGCGCGACCGATAGATATGTGAGCTAAGGGAGAGTTTTTGATTCAGAAGGTCCTCCGTTGCACCTTGGGTATATTCAGCGGAAACATTTATTTTGATATTGCAAACAAGCCAGACCGGCGGGTCTGGCTTGTTTGCTGTTCCACGGAGTGGGGGCGTGGAGGAAAAGTGCGTTCGTCGATGGTTGTCAATTAGGTTACCCGTATATTTTCCCCATGATCTTTCCGCGTGCTGCGGCAGGCAGGAGCTTGCACAAAAGGCTCAGGAATTTATACTGTGCACCGGCAACATAAACGACTGCCGGGTTCTTTTTCTCCACAATACCGGCGATGCACCGTCCAATGCGTGCCGGGTCCATGCCGTTTTGCTCGTCATGCTCCATCTGACTGACGCTCCGGGAGATACGCCCGCCGTATTCATCATCGCCGAGAATGCTTTTCTGACGTGCCTTTGTAAATCCGGTGCAGATGTCACCCAATTCTACGACGGTGACATGGATGCCGTAGGGCTTGACTTCGTTTGCCAGCGCATAGGAGTAAGAAGAAATAGCGGCCTTGCTTGCCGAGTAGAAGGTCTGGAACGGAATGTGCGCTACGGCAGCAACAGAGCTGATGTTCACAATATGCCCCTTCCCTTGATGGCGCAGGAAGGGGAGAACCGCTTTATTTACAGTGACTGTCCCGAAAAAGTTCACATCAAACTGTGCTTTGGCTTGTTCCATGGACGTAAACTCCACCGCACCGGAAATGCCAAAGCCTGCACAGTTGATCACTGCATCAATTTTGGTCTCTTTTTGGATGACCTGCTGCACAGCGGCGTTGACCGCATCTTCATCGGTCACATCGACAGACAGATGGGTGACGCCCTCCATAGGGATACTTCTGCGGCTGAACTCATAGACGATGCAGCCGTTCTCTTTCAGAGCAGATGCCGTGCACCGTCCGATGCCGGAGCTTCCTCCGGTAACAATGACCACCTTGTTGGTTTCTTCTGCCATGATTTTCCTCCTGAAAATGTTGATCTGGTTCGAGTATACCGCATCGCAGGGCGGCTGTCTATACGGATAGCCGGATTGTGGAAAAGTACAGGAATCAACTTGCGCAAATTTTTACGCAGATTGGCCTCTCTTTTTACACAGCCAATGCCAATTAGCGCTTGAAATCGAAACGCTGCGCAAGTATACTGTACTAGCGATACTGTACAAGCTTGATCAAAAATCAGTATGCCAGTTGACCATAAAAGACATACCAGAATTGAAGTGCGCGGCAGAATCAAAACCCTACGAGGATGAAAATGAAATTCGATAGAAGACTTACAGATGAGATCTACACTTCCGATACGGTAAGGCTGGGGAAAAATGTATTTCAGGCCATGCAGGAGACGATCTATCATAATGGCGGTGTCGGAACCATTACCGGGTACTATGATGCCGAATTGTCGATCCTGTCGGTCAGTGATCTGTTGCTGCATAATCTGAACCACAGCTATGCATACCTGATGGAGCAGACAAAGGGTTCGCTGAAGAATCTTTTCAATCAAAAGGATGCTACGTTCCTCGACAATGCGCGCTTTCGTCAGATCCAGGGCGAAGGGGAAGGCCGGGTCCTCAGCAGATGGCTCTCCCGTCTATGTGCGTCTCTACAAAAAAGATGCAGCCGATACGGATGGAACACCGATCTGGGTCCTGTCGGTACAGATGAACTGGGCGTATGAGAACCTTGCGCTGGTTAATGAATCCATCCATTCTGCACTATGGTATTTTGAGTGTAATGAAAACGGTGAGATCGTTCATGTGAACTGGAGCCATGCGTTCCGGCAGATCCTTGGATATCATGACATTCTGGATTTTCCGAACAAACTGGATTCGTGGTCGAACCTTCTGCACCCGGAGGATCATGACCGGGTAATGCAGCTGCTTTTGGAAACGATTGCCGACAAAACCAATGCTACAAAATATAATGTTGAGTACCGACTGAAAATGCAGGATGGCCAATACCACTGGTTCCGGGCATCGGCGGAGGTGATACGCCGTCTGGATGGCTCGGCCAATCGAATTGCCGGAATCATCAGCAACATTGACGCGGAAAAAAGAAGCCGGATGCAGGCGCAGCGGGCAGCGGCATTTCACCGTGCATTTACCAGCGCAAACCTCTGCGAATACTATGTAAATCTGGAAAAGAACACCTTTGACACTTTCAAAGTGGAGCCCTCTTTGATGACGGCCTTTGAGCAGAACCACACATGGGATGGCCTGGTCCGATTCCTTGTAGACAACTATGTGGTTGAAGAGGACAAAAAGTCTGTAACGAATTTCTATAATCGCGCCTACATCACGGAAAAACTTAAAGGGGCTTGAGACGGAGCTGCGTCAGGAGTGCCGCATCGTTCTGGATGGGGAGGAACGGTGGGTCAGCAACGTGGTCATGCGCGGTGAGATCGAAGATTCCGAATATGCGATGATTTTTCTGCGGGACATCACAGAGTCCAAAGCAGAGACGGCACGGCGGATGCAGATGGCCTCAGATAACGCATCGATGGATCTTTTGATCAAGAGTATGGTGCGCCTGCTGGACCGCTTTGTCGTCTGCGATCTGGAGAATGACCGGTATCGGTTCTATAATCTGCAAGGTGATATGATATACGCGCCGACGGGAACCTACCATGATTTTGTGGAGCAGGTGGTTGCAAAGTATAAGACACTGGAACCGCTGGACGCATTGGCTGCTTTGATCTCGCCGGAAAATATCCGCAAGAATTTGCAGGATGAGAACGACATCTACAAATTTGAATACTGCTCCATAGATGAGAATACCTATAAGATCGCTTCCTTCATTCCGCTGGAGTGGAATGGCACAAAGCTGGTCAAAGCACTGTTGGCATCTATGGATGTGTCGCAGGAGAAAAAGGCCGAGATCGAATCCCATAAGGCACTGAAGGATGCGTACCGGGCGGCGGAAAACGCAAGCCGCGCCAAGACAGAATTTCTCTCAATATGTCCCATGATATCCGTACACCGATGAATGCAATCGTTGGCTTGACCGCCATTGCGGGTGCGAATATCGAGAGTCCGGACAGGGTGGTCGAGTGCCTTGGCAAGATCACAAAATCGAGCCGTCATCTGCTGGGACTGATCAACGAAGTGCTGGATATGGCCAGAATCGAGAGCGGGCGAATGAGCCTTGCCGAGGAGGATTTCAGCCTGCCGGAACTGGTCGATAATCTGCTCACCCTCATAAAACCGGCAATCGACGAGCACAAACATCAGCTCGAAGTCCACGTTGAGCACATCGAGCACGAAGCTGTCTGCGGCGACAGTCTGCGCATTCAGCAGGTCTTTGTGAACCTGATGAGCAACGCCGTCAAGTACACCCCGGATGGAGGAAACATCACCCTTACGATCGAGGAAAAACCGAACGGCTTCTCGGAGCTTGGCTGCTACGAGTTTTCCATCGAGGACAACGGCATCGGTATGACGCCGGAATTCCAGAAGATCATGTTCGAGCCGTTCATCCGGGCAGACGATCACCGGACGACCAAGGTGCAGGGCACCGGTCTTGGCATGGCCATTGCAAGAAACATCGTCAACCTGATGAATGGTGACATTCAGGTCGAAAGCGCTCCCAACAAGGGAACGAAGATCACGGTCACGGTCTATCTGAAGCTTCAGGAGAACGAGAAAGAACAGGAAAAAGAACTGCTCGATCTGCCGGTACTGGTCGTGGACGATGACAAGACCTGCTGCGAAAGCACCGTTGCGACCCTTCAGGAGATCGGCATAGCGGGCGAATGGGTCCTGACCGGTAAGGAAGCTGTGGAGCGCTGCTATGTGCGTCATGAGACCAACAGTGACTATTTTGCGGTGATTCTGGACTGGAAGATGCCGGAAATGGACGGTATTGCAACCGCCAGAAAAATCCGGGAACGGGTAGGGAGAAGATGTCACGATCATCATCCTGACTTCCTTTGACTTCAGCGAAATTGAAGAAGAAGCCAGAGCGGTGGGCGTGAATGCATTTATGGCAAAACCACTGTTCCGTTCCCGTCTGACGGCAACTCTGCGGCAGTTTACATCCGGGAAGCAGGAGAAAAACGCCCGGAACTATCTGGAAGACTTTGCGAAGGAAAATTATGCGGGTAAGCGGATCCTTCTTGTGGAAGATAACGAGCTGAACCGTGAGATCGCGACCGAGATCATAGGCATGACGGGCGTGACCATTGACCGTGCCGAAAACGGAAAAATTGCAGTCGAAAAGGTGATGGAAGCGCCAGAAAAGTGGTACGATCTCATTTTTATGGACATCCAGATGCCCATCATGAATGGTTACGAAGCCACTGCTGCGATCCGTGCGCTTGCTGGCAACCGTGGAAAGGTACCCATCTTTGCAATGACGGCAAATGCCTTTGCCGAGGACGTGCAGCTGGCAAAGAACACCGGCATGAACGAGCATATCGCCAAACCGCTTGATTTGAATAAGCTGAACGATGTGCTGAAACAGTGGCTGTGATCTGTGCATTGCAGTATCTGGGCAAGCAGGAACATCACGTTTCGAGGATCTTGTATTGAAATAGCTGCACAACCGCAGCTGTTGGGTTGAAAATAAGGCTGAAGCCCCAATTGCTCCAGCCAATGTCAGCGTTTCTTCATTGTCCATCAAAAATACGTTGGTACGTTTTACACTGTAACGATTTAAAAAACAAAGGAGAGATATTTACTATGATCTACAAAAAGCGATACGGTCAACCGTTTGATACCGAAAGTGTAGTGGGTTCTTTTTGCCCATGATGGAAACAATCCCCTATCTGACCAAGGAGCCGGATGGTTTCTCCTATGCCATGGAGCCGCAGGATGTCCTGTATGGTCTTGGCGAAAACGTCCGTGGTATCAACAAGCGCGGGTGGGTGTACGAAAGCAAATGCTCCGATGACGGCAACCATACCGAGGGCAAATCCTCGCTGTACGGTGCTTATAATTTTATGATCGTGTCCGGCAAGGATACATTTGGCTTTTTTATCGACTACCCGGGCAAGGTCACCTTTTGACTGCGGCTACACCGACCTGGATACCTTACGCATCACGGTGGCCGAGGAAAATTACGATCTCTACATCATTGAGGGGGAGAGCCTGACCGATATTGTACACCAGTTCCGCCAGTTGGTGGGGCGCAGTTATATTCCGCCCAAATGGGCTTTTTGGCAGCGCCCAGAGCCGCTGGAGCTACATGAACGAGGACGAGGTCCGCGAGGTGGTGGCAAATTACCGTGCCAACAATATGCCGCTGGACGCTGTGGTTCTGGATATTGATTACATGGAGCGTTACAAGGACTTTACGGTGGATGCACAGCGCTTCCCACATTTTGCAGACTTTGCCGCCGAGATGAAAGCGCAGGGCATCCATCTTGTCCCCATCATCGATGCAGCAGTCAAGGTCGAAGATGGATATGATGTGTACGAGGAGGGCGTAAAAAACGGCTACTTCTGCACGAATCAGGATGGCACCCCCTTTGTAGCCGGTGTGTGGCCGGGACGGGTACACTTCCCTGATATGCTCAACCCGGAAGCCCGTGCTTGGTTTGGCAGTCAATATAAGGTTCTGCTGGATCAGGGGATCGAGGGCTTCTGGAATGATATGAACGAGCCTGCTATCTTCTACGCAGAGGAAAGACTGAAAAAGACTTTTGCCCAAATTGGGGAATACAACAAGCAAAACCTGGATATTTCCAGCTTTGCTGCTTTTACCGGCATGGTGGCAGAGCTTTCCAACAACGAAAACGATTATAAGCTGTTCTACCACAACACCAAACAGGGGCGTATGCGGCACGACAAGGTACATAATCTTTTTGGTTATAACATGACCCGTGCGGCAGGCGAGGCTTTCGAGCGGCTGGAGCCGGACAAGCGCATTTTGATATACTCCCGTTCTGCCTGCATCGGGATGCACCGGTATGGCGGCATCTGGACCGGCGACAACCATTCTTGGTGGAGCCACATTCTGCTTGCGCTGCACATGATGCCCTCCCTGAATATGTGCGGCTTTTTTGTACGAAGGCCCTGACATTGGCGGCTTTGGCAGCAATACCACGGAGGATCTGGTGCTGCGCTGGTACGGCATGGGCATCTTCTCTCCGCTGCTGCGGAACCACTCTGCCAAGGATACCCGCCGGCAGGAACCCTACCGCTTTAAGAACAAGGCTGCCTTTGCCGGTATTTTACAGCTGCGCTACCTGCTGCTGCCCTACATTTACAGCGAGTACATGAAAGCTGCTCTGCACGACGGCATGTACTGTATGCCGTTGGCGTTCGCCTTCCCGGAGGATGACTTTGCCCGCCAGGTAGAGGATGAGGTGATGATCGGTGAAAGCCTGTTGATCGCCCCGGTATATGAGCAAAACGCCCGAGGTCGGTATGTTTATCTGCCGGAGGAGATGCTGCAGGTGCGGGTGAAGTGCAGCGAAAGCAACCGCATGGAAACCAGCGTGCTGCCGGCAGGCCATCATTACATTCCGGTGGAGCTGGTGAAGTGGTGTTCTTTATGCGTAAGGGACACCTTCTGCCCCTTGCCAAGGACGGCAAAAAGATCCGGAGCGTTGCCGATGTGGATTTTGCAGATCTGCGCCTGCTTGCCTATGCTCCCGATGGTGCATCCTATGAATACTATACCGATGACGGCGAGACAAAGGATTACGACAAGCCGGAACATTTTGTGCATATCACGATGGATGCGGATGGAAACGCAAAGAGCGATCGTGCTACGGTCAAAGTAGAAGGATAATCGTCAGACATTCCGCAGTTCCCACAGAGTGACAGCGTTTCAGCTTGAAATGCTGCCACTCTTTTTTGTTGTCTATATCACAGATAAAATAGCTGCTCTATCTTGAAAACAGCGTAAAGATTTGCTTTAATAAGATAAATGGTTGTATCTTTTGCAAAGGAGGGCAGAAGTATGGCAGCACAGCGCACCTATCTGGCAATCGACCTGAAAAGCTTCTATGCCTCGGTGGAGTGCGTGGACCGTCATCTGGACCCCCTGACCACCAATCTGGTGGTGGCAGACGCCTCTCGGACCGAAAAGACCATCTGCCTTGCAGTGTCGCCCTCCCTGAAAGCCTACAAGATATCTGGCAGAGCACGGCTGTTTGAAGCCGTTCAGCGGGTGAAAGAGGTCAATGCTCAGCGGTTGCAGACCGCCATCCGGCAGAAAAAGGCAGTCCGGGGAGAGGATGGAAAATATCACTTTGCCAGCACCTCTTTCGATGCCAACGCCCTGAACGCAGACCCTGCACTGGGGTTGAGCTACATCGTTGCGCCGCCCCGGATGCAGCGGTATCTGGATGTTTCCACCCAAATCTACAAGACCTACCTCAAATATGTGTCCCCGGCAGACATCTACCCCTACTCCATCGACGAGGTTTTCATTGATGTGACGGGCTATCTGCCCTATTACCACATGAGCGCCCACGAAGCTTGCCATGACCATGGTGCGGGAGGTACTGTACAACACCGGCATCACCGCAACGGCAGGCATCGGCACCAACCTCTACCTTGCAAAGCTGGCCATGGACATCGTAGCAAAGCACATCCCGGCGGACAAAGATGGTGTCCGCATTGCGGAACTGGATGAGCAGTCCTATCGGTATCTGCTGTGGAACCACAGACCCCTGACGGATTTCTGGATGACCGGTCCCGGAACCGTCAAGCGGCTGGAAGCTCATGGCATCTACACCATGGGAGACTTGGCACGGTTTTCCATCCATGGAGAAGATCGTCTGTATGAGATTTTCGGCGTGGATGCGGAAATTCTCATTGACCACGCATGGGGCTACGAACCCTGCGGCATGGAGCAGATCAAAAGTTACAAGCCCAGCACCAACAGCATCAGCGAGGGGCAGGTGCTGACCTGCCCTTACCCCAACGACAAAGCCAAGCTCATCGTCCGGGAGATGGCGGAGATTCTGATGTTCCGGCTCACCGAAAAGAAGCTGGTGACGGAATCCATCACTTTGGAGGTGGGCTACGACCGGGAGAACGTGGACAAGGGCGGCTACCGTGGTCTGACCCAGACTGACCGCTACGGCAGAGTCATCCCCAAGGCTGCACACGGCACTGCCCGGTTCGACGCCCCTACCAATCTGGGCAGCACCCTCATCAACGAAAGTGCAAAGCTGTTTGAGCGCATCACCGACCCGGCGCTGACGGTGCGGCGCATTACCATCAACGCCAACAAGGTCACGCCGGACGAGGGACTTCTATCAGGTGGACTTTTTCACCGATACCAAGAAGCTGGAAAAGGAGAAAAAACTCCAGCAAGCCATGCTGGGCATCAAGAACAAGTACGGCAAAAACGCCGTGCTGAAAGCCAGCAGCTACGAGGAAGGTGCCACCATGCGCCAGCGCAACGCACAAATCGGCGGGCACAGTGCAGGAGGTTCGGCGGGAGGTTCAGATGGAAAACTACAAAAATAGCAAGATCGGGCGAGAGACCGCCAAAAAGTACGGGGACATCCTAGAGATGGAACGCCCCCAGACCGAAGAATCTCTCCACCAGCACCCCCGCATGACTTTACAGAACCGGGCCAAGATCTTCTCGCCTTTCTCTCCGCTGCGAGGCTATGACGAACAGCTTGCCGCTGAAAAGCAGCGCACCGAGCGTGTACCCAAGCGCATTCTGACCGAGGAAGAAATGTCGGCTCTCTCCGATAAGCTGATGCAGGTCACCAAGGGCATGACCATTACGGTACGGTATTTCAAAGAGGACACCGCCCACCCGGAGGTTCCGGCGGTGGGCAATTACATCACACTGACCGGAAAAGCAGACCGCATCGATCCGGTGTTCCGCACCTTGCAGGTGGGCGAAACCGTGGTGCCTTTTGAAGATCTGGTGGAGGTCAGCGGGGAAGGCATCATGGACATTGATGCATATCTGGGCATCGGAGAAGAATGAGATGACAAGAAATGCTGAAAGGGATGTTTATAGGACATCACTTCCAGTAAAATGACCTCAGAAGAAGCAAAACACACTTTCCCGGCGAAGCTGAACAATTAGCCGGTGCATACCACTCCGCATTGGAATTAGCCGCAGAGTACCACTGCGAGAGCGTGGCCTTTCCGCTGCTGTCCAGCGGAAACTATGGCTACCCCAAAGAACAGGCCTTCCGCATTGCGGTGGACACCATCACACAGTACGTCATGGAGCACGACCTGACCGTGTATCTGGTGCTTTACGACCGGGGCTCGCTGGCCGTGAGCCGGAAGCTGTTCGCCTCGGTGGAGGAGTACATTGACGACCACTATGTAGCACAGAACGATGAAAGCTACGGATTTGGCCGTCGGCGCAGGGAATTGTCAGAGCGGCGGAGGCTTCTGGAAGAAGATGCCGCCGTGCCGATGCTAGGTGCAGTTCCGGCATCCGCCGCGGCACCCAGGACAGCCCGCAGTCTGGAAAGCCTGATGGATAATCTCGGTGAAAGCTTCACCACCCGGCTGCTGCGGCTCATTGACGAGCGGGGGCTGAAGGACTCCACCGTGTACAAGCAGTCCAACATCTCCCGGCAGCATTTCTCCAAAATTCAGTGCAATCGCGACTACAACCCCAAAAAGAAAACGGTGCTGGCCTTTGCGGTGGGCCTGCACCTGTCCGAAGATGAAACCATCGACCTGCTCAAGAGTGCGGGCTACGCCTTTTCGGATGGCTCCAAGCGGGACTGGATCGTGCGGTATTGCCTGGAACACAAAATCTATAACATCAATCAGGTCAATACGCTTCTGTTTGAATACGATCAGGAACAGCTGGGTGCGTAATTTGTCGCCTGCCCGTTGACCTTTTGCCCTCCGGTTTGTGGTATCCTTTTGCCAACGAAAGCGATACATCACAAAACGGAGGGCATTGTTGTGAAGAAAAATCTTACCGAGCTTGTTTTCATTCTGGACCGCAGCGGTTCCATGGGCGGGCTGGAGCAGGATACCATCGGCGGGTTCAATGCTATGCTGACCCGACAGAAGGAGCAGGAGGGCGAGGCCAATGTGACCACGATCCTGTTCGACCATGAGGTGCAGCTGCTGCACGACCGTTTCCCACTGAAGGCTGGCTGGCGGCGGAAAATCGTGTTGCCGATGGACTGCTTTGTGGAGACCCGCTCGCGATGGAAAAACCGCATATACCACACATCGTCCCAGTCCAGCCCTACATCACACCCAATGCGGCAGTAGTCAACGATGCCAAAGGCAGGCATGACCGGCACACCGCAGCCGAGAATCAGCTTGTCGCCGCACCATGAGCGCAGCAGTGCCATGGCGCGCTGCATCCGTCCTGCGCGGGATTCCCGGGCGTTGCCGAACGGTGCTG
>VOFB01002928.1_pt1 | contig 28997 bp, 51 predicted proteins | sample 5384141 | NCBI WGS metagenome assembly VOFB01 (sample SAMN12384721, study PRJNA508395) | human gut metagenome | isolation source: healthy gut A | host: Homo sapiens | reverse complement strand
CTCGGTATTGTACTTCGTTCAGTTACGTATTGCTTCTGGACAAAACAATGAAGAGCATAACCGAAATGCTCGACACGGCGATAAAGGCGTACAAGAACCTGCTCGACTCGCTGTTTGCAAATCAGGCGCTGGACATTGAGACGAATATAGACGTTATGAACAAGATGCTCGCCAGAAAGGTCTCGCGGGCGGCAAGGATTTTGATATCTGAGTATACATCAGGAAAGGACAGAATAACATGAACGAAGAGAAAAGCTATATTCCACTCTTACCCTTGAGCCTACCGCGGAAGCCGTGGCGGAGGCCGCCGCACCGTCCGAAGAGGAAGTGAAGGATATCCCATAGAACGTCCGGAGCTGGAGAAGCTCTCCCCGCCGAGCAGGCCGCGGTCAAGGCCTTTGCGGAAAGATCGACGTTCTGAACACCGAGCAGGTCATGAATTACGGCTCCAACGCGCAGAAGAACATTTCCGAATTCTCCGAGGCCGCGCTGAACAGCGTCCGCACGAAGGATCTGGGCGAGGTCGGCGGCATGCTGGGCGATCTGGTCGTTGAGCGCAGGGGCTGAACTTGACCGAGGAGAAGAAAGCTTCCTCGGTCTGTTCAAAAGGCCACACAGAATATCGCGTCGCTTAAGGCGCAGTATGATAAGGCAGAGGTCAACGTCGACAAGATAGTTGAGTCCCTTGAAAAGCATGAGGTCGTCCTGATGAAGGACATCAGCATGATGGACAAGATGTATGAAGGAATCTCGAATACATGAAGAACTTGACCATGTATATCATTGCGGGCAAGCTGAAGATAGAGCGACTCCCGCAATGAAGAGTCGCCGAAGTATCAGCAGAAGGCGCAGGGAATCCGGTCTTCCCGAGGATGCGCAGGCCGCAAACGACTTTGCCAACATGATAGGCCGCTTCGAGAAAGATACATGACCTTGAGCTTACCCGCACGATATCCATCCAGATGTCCCCGCAGATACGCATGATCCAGAATAACGACAGCCTGATGGCAGAGAAGATCCGCTCCTCCATCGTCAACACTATCCCCCTCTGGAAGAGCCAGATGGTGCTCGCGCTGTCGCTGTATCACTCCGATCAGGCCATGAAGGCGCAGCCGAGGTGACGGACGTGACGAATCAGCTCCTCACTAAGAACGCACAGGCGTCGCATCAGGGCGACGTCGCCATCGCCAGGAGACCGAAGCGCGGCATAGTCGATATTGAAAACTCTGAAAAAGACCAATCAGGAGCTTATCTCCACGCTCGACGAGGTGCGCCAGATTCAGGACGACGGGCGCGCAAAAAGCGTATGCAGGCCGAGGAAGAGCTTGGCCGCATCGAGGGCGAGCTGAAGCAGAAGGCTGCTTGATCATGCGCGGCTGATATATCGGGAGCGGACTATGAAGATTTTAAAAACCGTGCTGTTGCGGTGCTGCTGTGTGTTCTCATCGTGATAGCGTCGACGCTGCTGTCCACGAATGTTAAGCTCGGCCGCGAGGCCGACGGTGTGAGCGACGGCTTCTATAAGGGCGTGACCTATGACGGGTACAAGCACCCCGCCATCTCGGATCAACTCAACAATATCTGCGGCGCAGCGGACGGTCTGGCCTCTGTCGTCGCCTCCTATGATGTTGACGTCGTCGCGCTCAGGCAGTATTCCGCCGACCTCAAGGATATGCTCAGCCAGCGGACGGGCACGTATACGGCGGTCTATGCGAAGTACAGAGATCTGCTCGACTGCATAGAAGCCCTGAAGCTGGAGCTTGCGTCAGTTCAGCTTTCGGAGCGGGATGCATCCGGTACTGAACAGTATTTCTCGACGGTGAGCAAAGGCCTCCGAGGTCATCGGCGCGCAGGATACAACGATTCCGTCGCAGCAGTTCAAGCGCAGCTACCTTGACCGCTTCCCCGGCTCCATCCTTGCAAAGCCTCGCCGGTGTGGACGCGCCGGAGCTGTTTGCCAGAGCCTGATTAATAAGGATTGATCGATGAAAAAATTTTTTGCATTTCTCATGGCGCTTGCCCTTGTGCTTTCGCTTGGCGTCAGCGCCTACGCCGTGGTCGATAAAAGCGATAGCTTCTATGCTGCCGACTATGCAAATGTCCTCTCGGCTGATACCGAGCAGCGCATATGCGACTATAACGGCGCGCTCGAACAGCAGTGCAATGGCGCGCAGATAGTCGTTGTCACGGTGGATTATCTTGACGGCATGTACTGCGACGACTACGCCTACGAACTGTTCAACTCGTGGGGCGTCGGCTCGTCGGAGTACAATAACGGTATGCTCCTGCTGCTCGCGGTGCAGGAAAACAAGGCATGGCTTGCCTACGGGCTTGGGCTGAACTCCGTGCTTTCCAGCGACTCCGTGAACAATATGCTCGACAAGTTCTTCTGGGAAGATTTTGACGACGGCAAGTATGACGACGCGGTCAATTCCCTGTTCAACGCCCTGCTGTCATGGTATGACAACAACTACGGCAGTAGGTCGAGCAGGCCGGAAATAATTACAGCAGCGGCGGAAGCTACAACAATAATTACAACAACGGCTATAACAATGGTCAGTCGTATAGAAGAAGCTCAGGCAGTGGACTGCGGACGCTTATAATCCTGCTTGTGATATTCTGCCTGTTTAACCCCTTCGGGCGGCGCGGCGGTGGCAGCGGCTCATCATGGCTGCCGTGGCTGTGTCTGTTCAACAACATGTCCCGCGGGCACGGCTGGGATGACGACGATCACTGGCCGCCGCGCGGCGGTGGTGGCTTCGGCGGCGGAAGCGGCCGTGGCGGCGGTGGTTTCGGAGGATTTGGCGGCGGAGGACGCGGTGGCGGCTTCGGCGGTGGATTCGGTGGAGGCAGCGGTCGCGGCGGAGGAGGATTCTCGGCGGTGGCGGCGGCAGAAGATAAGCATTTAAAATATTTGGAGATACAGAAATGTCAATAGAAAAGGACGCGCGTATTTTCGCGCATTGGGCATGGAGGATCGCGTTCAGGAATTCACCGTGTCCTCGGCAACAGTTGAACTCGCCGCGCTCGCGCCTCGGCGTTGACGGCGCAAGGATAGCCAAGACGCTGTCATTCAAAACGGAAAACGGCTGCATGCTCATTCTCGCAGCCGGTGATGCACGCATAGACAACCACAAATTCAAGGATAAATTCCACTTCAAGGCCAAGATGCTCTCGGCAGACGAGGTGCTGGAGTTGGTCGGCCATCCGGTCGGCGGCGTGTGCCCGTTCGGGATAAACGACGGCATTCCGGTTTATCTGGATGTGAGCCTCAAGCGCTTTGAGACGGTGTTCCCCGCCGTCGGCAGCGCAAACAGCGCGATAGAGCTGAATCTGGACGAGCTGTTCAAATATTCAAACGCACTTGAATGGATAGACGTCTGCAAGCTTCCGGAATAACAAAAATATGTAAAAACAGCATGGAGCTTCGTTCTCCATGCTGTTTTTTTACTAGCGACTATATTGCCTTTCGCTTTATATATGCTGTTCGCCGGTACGACGCCGCGGACGCAGGATACAGGATATATATTCGGCGGCGGCCAACGACCGTTCCAGGATTGAGAACGCTGTTGCAGCCGACCTCAACGTTATCGCCGAGTATCGCGCCGAACTTCTTGCGTCCCGTTTCAATGGGCGCATCGGGGATGTGCACTGTCACGAGCGTCTTGTCGCTCTTCACGTTGCTGGTTATCGAGCCCGCGCCCATGTGCGCCTTATAGCCGAGGATGGAGTCGCCGACATAGTTATAATGCGGCACCTGCACGTTATCAAACAGCACGACGTTTTTCAGCTCTGTGGAGTTGCCGACGACGGCGTTTTTTGCCGACTATGGCGGCTGCCGCGGATAAACGCGCAATGACGAACCTCTGCGCCGTGGTCTATGATGCAGGGTGCGCCGATGTACGCCGAGGGAATATCTTCGCGTCCTTCGCTATCCAGACGCCCTCCTCCGGATGGTCATATTCGTCCGCGCTCAGTGTCTCGCCAAGCTCCAGCATGAAGCTCTTTATGCCATCCAGCGCCTCCCACGGATAGGTTTTGCCTTCGAACAGCTTCGCAGCGATGGTCTTGTCAAGGTCAAGCAGTTCCTTTATCTCGTACATATCATTTCACCCGTATCAGCTTTCCACACTTACGCATCGCGTCGATTATATAATCGACCTTCTCCTCGCACAGATCGTCGCTCGTGGCCTCGACCATCACGCGCGCAGCGGCTCGGTGCCGCTCTTGCGCAGGACGACGCGCCCGTTCTCGCCAAGCTCCGCCTCTACCTGCTTCACAGCAGCCTTGACCTCTTCGCAGTTGAGCGTCTCGTCCTTGTCGGTCACGACGACGTTCTTGAGCTTCTGCGGATACATCTTCATGCCGCTTGCGAGCACGGAAAGCGGCTGCTTCGTCTCGCACATGGCTTCCATGACCTTGATGGCGGTGAGTATGCCGTCGCCTGTGTTGGCAAGGCGGCCGAAAATTATATGGCCGGACTGCTCGCCGCCGATGAGGTGCCCGTTCTGGCGCATGTTCTCTGCGACGTACTTGTCGCCGACAGCGGTCTTTTCATAGCCGATGCCGAGCGCATCGAGCGCCTTGTAAAGCCCCATGTTGGACATAATGGTCGTCACGACCTTGAGTTTCCGAATATTCCGCGCTCCTGCATGTACTTTGCGCATACATAGGGATGTGATCCCCGTTGACGACATTGCCCTTCTCGTCAACCGCAAGGCAGCGATCCGCGTCGCCGTCAAAGGCAAAGCCGACGTCAAGGCCGTTGTCGAGAACGTATTTCTGCAGATGCTCGATATGCGTGGAGCCGCAGTCAACGTTGATGTTCAGCCCGTCGGGGTGATTATTTATAACGAAGGTGTCGGCGCCCAGAGCATCAAAAACGCTCTTCGCCATCATCCATGTGCTGCCGTTGGCGCAGTCAAGGCCGACCTTCTTGCCCTTGTAGGAGCGCGTCGCCAGAGAGATGAGATAGCCGATGTAGCGGTTGCGGCCTGCGGCGTAATCTACAGTGCGGCCGATGGCGTCCAGCGTCGCATACGGCAGCTCCTCGCCGCTGTCCAGATACGCCTCGATGCCGTCAAGCACGGTGTCGTCCATCTTCTCGCCCTCGCCGTTGAGGAGCTTGATGCCGTTGTCGTGATAGGGGTTATGGCTTGCAGATATCATAATACCGCAGTCAAAATCGTCCGCGCGCGCAACATAGGAGACGCTGGGTGTGGTCGTTACGTGCAGCAGGTACGCATCCGCTCCGGATGCGGTGAGCCCCGCGCAGAGCGCCGATTCGAACATATAGCTCGAACGTCGGGTGTCCTTGCCGATGACGACCTTTGCCTTGTGATCCTTGCCGTAGAACCAGCCGAGATAGCGGCCTATCTTGAATGCGTGCTCAACGGTCAGGTCTTTATTCGCTTCCCCGCGGAAGCCGTCTGTTCCGAAATATTTGCCCATGTTTTTCCTCCATTGTTCAGAGCTTGGAGGCTGCGGCCGTGTCGAGATACACGGTGACCTCCAGCGGTATCTGTAAAAATGACGCCGGCAGATATGTCATCGTCTTGCCGTACACCATTTGATAAACGGCAGCGGATTTCTCCTCACCGTATGCAAGCAGAATTATGTTCCGAGCCTCGGTTATCGTCTTGAGCCCCATTGTTATGCCGTAGGCCGGCACGTTATCGATGCCGCCGAAGCGCTCGGCCTTGCTTGCGCTTTGTGCGGTCGGTGAGCTTTGTATATGAGTGAAGCTGTAAAACGGAGTGGCCGGTTCGTTGAAGCCGATATGTACGTTCTCGCCAATGCCGAGGACTGCAAGGTCAAGCCCCGCCGCAGGCGAAATTTCGCCGTCGTACTCCGCGTAATTATCTTTTGTAAGAAAATAGCAGTTTTCAGGCTTGATGTCAATACCGCTTATCAGGCTCTCCTCCAGCATATGCCGGCAGTTCTGCGGATGCTCAAGCGGAAGATCGGCGTATTCCGTCAGCGCAAATATACGCACACCGGCAAAGCTCAGTTCTCCCCTGCCGCACATCGCGCGCGCTCCGCATACACGCCCTTGGGCGATTCCCCTGCCGCGAGCGCCAGAACGGCGTCCGGCTTTTCTCTGATAAGCGCGGCGATCTCCTCGGCTGCCTGCCTGTCGGCGGCGGCCTTTACTTTGGTTATTATCTTCATTTAATCCCCTCCTGCCGCCGTTTTGAATCATCGCGGCAAAAACGGGCAAGCTATTGCACGAGGTGTAAACTTATGGCAATAGTTTTAGTCCGCACGTTGGTTATATATTTTGCTCTTCTCATAACTATGCGTCTGCTTGGGAAAAGGCAGCTCGGCGAAATGGAGCTGTCGGAATTCGTGCTGGCGGCGCTCATCGCCGATCTCGCCGCGCATCCTCTTCAGGATATCGGCATACCGCTGATAAACGGCCTCGTGCCGATACTGACGCTCTTCTGCTTTGCGAGGTGCTGATCTCAGGCGCGACGCTGAAAAGTGTACGCCTGCGCAGCCTGTTTTTCGGCAGGCCGAGCGTGCTCATCCTGCGCGGCAAGGTGATACAGCGCGAGCTGAACAAGAACCGCTTCTCGCTCGACGAGCTGATGCAGGAGCTGCGCAATCAGGGCGTTCTCGACATCAGCAAGATCGAATACGGCATACTCGAGACCGACGGCAGGCTGAACGTGATACTCTACGCGTCGGAGTCCCCGTCACACCCGCCATGCTGAACATCGAGACGTCCCGCGACGCATACCCCGCGATAATCATCAACGACGGTCACGTCATGGAGACGAACCTCCGCCACCTCGGGCGGGACATGAACTGGCTGACAAAGCAGCTGAATGAGCGCGGCGCGCACAGCCCGTCGGACGTGTTCCTGATGACGCTCAACAAGAGCGGTCAGATCTACTACGCCGCGAAGGAGTATGGCAATGAAGCGTGAACTTGCGGCAGGGCTTCTCCTGCTGGCGCTCATCTGCGGCGCGATATACAATATCTTCTACGTCGGAGAACTCGTGCGCGATATCAGCGCCGAGCTGTACGCCTCGCAGGAGGCGCTGGCAGCCGGAAGCGGAGAGCGCGCCGAGGAGTACGCCGAGAAAGCTCTGCAAAATGGCTCGGCGCGGAGCAATACACGCACATCTTCGTGCGCCACTCCGAGATAGACGCGACAGCCGACGCGTTCTATGACCTCATGCAATCGCTCTCGGGCGGCGAATACGCCGGCATCGAACAGGCGTACTCGAAGCTTTATATCATCTCAGCAAAGATCGCCACCATGGAGCAGATAAGCCTCGGCGGCATCATGTGATCACTTATCGGTGAGCAGCTTGCTCAGCTCCTCCATAAAGGTGTTGATGTCCTTGAAGCTGCGGTACACGGACGCAAAGCGGACATACGCGACCTCGTCAACGGTCTTGAGCCGTGCCATGACCATTTCGCCGATATCGACGGTGCTTATCTCGCGCTCAAGCGCGCTCTGAAGCTCCTGCTCGATATCGTCCGCTATGCTCTCAAGCTGCGACAGCGTCACGGGGCGCTTCTCGCAGGCGCGCACCATGCCGTTTATCAGCTTCACTTTATCGAAGGACTGACGGCTGCCGTCGCGCTTGACGACGACGAGCGGCAGACGCTCTATTATCTCGTAAAGTGGTAAAGCGCTTCTGGCATGCCAGGCACTCGCGGCGGCGGCGTATGGTAGCGCCTTCCTCCGCGGGGCGGGAATCGATGACCTTGCTCTCTGTATAACCGCAAAACGGACACTTCATATGTTTTTCTCCCTGTTTCTATCTATTGATAGCCATTATATCACGGCATGTTCCGTATGGCTATATTTTTACATCAGATGAACACGATTTTGCTCACGCTCGGCCATTGTATACCAGCTTGCGCGAATATTGCTCGCTTATCCCGCTCTGACAGCTCGCCGAACTGCGTGACCGTCAGCGTTTTTCCCTTGTAATTCCATTTGCCGGCCACCGTTCCGCGCAAAGAGTACCGCGGGACTGACCATGCCCGCAAGACTGAATATGCCGCGCAGGTGTTCCTGCGGCAGGTACAGGCTCTCGCGCTTTTCGTAGCCGAGCATCAGCTGGTCAAAGCCGCCGAGGAATATGCACTCCGGAATCTCATGCGGTTCTATGCTCCCGTCCTCTATGTAATAATAGCTCCTGCCGCCGTACTCGGCTGCTTTAATGTCGAGCAGCGGGAGGTACTGTTTTATTTTTGCCTGCGGCACGCCGAAGAAATAGGCCGCGTCCCGAAGCGTCGCTGGGCCGTAGTGTGTGAAATACCGGCGCGTAAGCTCAAGCCATGCGGAGCTTTCGTCCATCGGCGTAAATTCCGGACAGAGCTTATATGCTTTTTTCGCGGCTGACCCGCCCGCATATCTTACCCGCCTCGCAGAGCGCGCGGATAGTGCCGCCCCACGAGTTGAATATGCTCGGCCTCCCGCTCCGTCATGCCAAGCTCGAAGCGGCGCTTTCAGCTCGTCGCGCGTGTCCGCTCCGCCGGATATAGATTGGAGTATGGCGTCGGCAAAATACTGCTTGCGCTCGGTGCTGATATTTCCGTCCGCGCCGAACATATCGCATTCGCGCAGATAGTGGGTGCGTCCGTCGTGCAGGAAAAGCGGAAGATCATCAAGTGCGAAGATGTGCATAGTTCCGCGGAGAGTCCAGCTCTTTGCGGAAAAGCCGTCCAGATACTCCGGCGCATCAATGCAGCGTATGCCGAGAGAATGCTCCGCATAGCTCATCATCTGCGCCTGTATGCCGCAGAGATCGTGCAGAACGGCGGCCGCATCGCTTTTATCCGTCAGATGCTGCCCAAAGCCAAGCGGCGCGCTTTTATCTCTTCGCGTCATGTCTCCCCCGCCTTTCCTGAATATTTTAGCGCAGTCCCGGCAAAAATAGCAATACCGCCCGCCGGTCAGGATAATTCACTCTTGATTTTATCTTAATAAGATATTATAATATATGCAGATATCTGCTCAGGAGAGGAGGCGGCCGCCGGTGCAAAGAGGTATACATTTGCATAGACCTCAAATCCTTCTTCGCCTCGGTCGAGTGCGTGGAACGCGGGCTTGACCCGATGACGGCGAAGCTCGTCGTCGCAGACCCGGACGCGTACGGAGAAAAACGATCTGTCTCGCGGTGAGTCCCGCGCTGAGGGCGCTCGGCGTCAGGAACCGCTGCCGCGTATTTGAGATACCGCCGCGGCTGGATTACATCATGGCGCAGCCGCGCATGGCGCTGTACATCCAGTACTCCGCCAGGATATACTCCATATATCTCCGCTATTTCTCCCCGAAGACATACACGTCTATTCTATCGACGAGGTGTTCATCGACGTCAGCCGGTATCTCGCAGTGCAGCGCAAACGCCGCGCGAGCTTGTGAAAACGCTGCGGGATATAAAGGCCGAGACCGGTCTGGTCGCGACCTGCGGCATCGGCAAATCTGTATCTGGCGAAGATAGCGCTGGACATAATCTCAAAGCACGCTCGGATTTCATCGGCGAGCTTGACGAGACGAGAGAGCTACTGCGAGAAGCTGTGGGATCACCGCCCGATAACGGTTTCTGGCGTGTAAGCCGCGGCACATCCGCAAGGGCTCGCAAGCCTAGGCATACTGACCATGAGAGACGTGGCCAACGCCCGTGAAGACGTGCTGTACAAGACCTTCGGCGTTGACGCGGAGCTGCTCATAGATCACGCCTACGGGCGTGAGCGTCACCATAGCCGATATAAAGGCCTATAATCCGAAATCCGAGAGCATTTCCAGCGGCCAGGTGCTCGCACGCGACTATGGGCTTGACGAGGGGCGCATCATCGTACGCGATGGCCGAGGCATTCGCCTTTTGAGCTTTTCGCCCGCGGCGAGACAACCGACAGCATAAACATCATTCTGGGCTACTCCCAGTCGTCGGGCAGAAAATCCGTGCACGGCGCCTCCGCGGCTCGACGCCGCGACCTGCTCGGTGAACGATCTGGTGCGCGGCGCACAGAGCGTATACGAGCGCATTATGGACCCCGCCGCGCCTATCAGGAAGCTGACCGTATGCTATGCCAATCTGCATCAGGAGCAGGGGCAGCAGTACGACATTTTCAGCAGCCACGAGGAGCAGGAGCGGGAACGCAGCCTTCAGAGCCATGCTCAGCATCAAGCGCAAATACGGCAGCTGGAAGCCTGCTGCGCTGCATGGATCTTCAGGGGGCGCGACGGCGCGCGAACGCAGCCGTCAGATCGGAGGGCACCGCGCGTGAGAAGCAAAATGAGCCGCGCCGACAGAGCAAAGCAGTTCATGCCATTCTCGGCGCTCAGCGGCTACGGCAAGGTCATTGACGAGCTGAACGCATTGCGCGAGCCGCGCATTACGCTCGGCGAGGATGCGGCGCTGGAGCTGGACGCCAGGCTGCGCGCGCTGTGTCAGGGCAGCCGCGCCGCGATACGCTATCATAACGGGCGCGTGTACGAGACGGTGATAGGCCGTGTGCAGGAGTTGGACATGATAAACCGCCTGATAATGATAGGTGAACTCCGTATAAGCCTCGACGATATAATTGCTGTTGATGCTGAATAGCGCGTGATTTCCGGGGAAAACTGACTCCGAGAACATAATTTAAGGAGATCAGCATGAAGAAAACCGGAAGCACAATAACGCTCTCCGCGCCGCCGGCGATATTCGCGTCGGCAAGCGTAGTCCGGGGCGAAAGAGGGCGAAGGCCCTCTGAAGGCCGGATTTGACTATATATCCGACGACTCATATTTCGGAGAAAGCTCATGGGAAAAGGCCGAGAGCAGTATGTTCCGCCGCTGCTTCACCACCGTGTGTGACAAGGCAAAGATCGCCCCGTCGGAGCTGGACTTCGTGTGCGCCGGTGATCTTCTGAACCAGTGCATCGGCTCCGCGTTCGCGCTCAAGGACAGCAAAGTCCCGTATTTCGGACTCTACGGCGCGTGCTCCACGATGGCAGAATCGCTGTCACTCGCGTCGTCTGCTGCTCGACGGCGGCTTTGCCGATCACGTCTGCGCGATGACCGGCTCGCATTTCTGCTCTGCGGAGCGCCAGTTTCGCCTGCCGCTGGAATACGGCGGCCAGCGCACACCGACCTCGCAGTGGACGGTCACAGGCTCCGGCGCGCTGATCCTCGGCAGCAACGCCGCGGGGCCGCAGGTAACGCATGTCACGATCGGCTCCATAACCGACGCGGGCATAACCGACGCCAACAACATGGGCGCCGCGATGGCTCCGGCGGCGTACAGTACGCTCAAGCAGCATTTTCAGGACACCGGCCGCGACCCGTTTTACTACGACGCGATATTCACCGGTGACCTCGGCGCGATGGGGCATGATATCCTTCAGGCACTGTTCCGCGAGGACGGCGTGGAGCTGGGCGTGATGTACCTCGACTGCGGGATGCTGATATACGACGTCAAGGCGCAGGACGACGTACATGCGGGCGGCTCCGGCTGCGGATGTGCTTCGGTACTCGCTGCGCACATTCTGCCGTCAATGCGCAAGGGCATATGGAACCGCGTGCTGTTTGCCGCAACGGGTGCGCTAATGTCCGCCACCAGCGCCCAGCAGGGCGATAGCATCCCCGGCATATGCCATGCCGTCGCCATAGAAAATCCCGTTTGAAGGAGGCTCCGTATGGATATCGTACTGACGTATATAAAGGCTTTTGCTGTGGGCGGGCTGTTCTGCGTGATAGGCCAAGTACTCATTGACCGCACAAAGCTGACTCCGGCAAGAATTCTGACATGCTATGTCGTCGCCGGTGTCATTCTCGGCGCGCTTGGCCTGTATCAGCCGCTCGCCGACTGGGCAGGCGCGGGGGCAACCGTACCGTTGACCGGCTTCGGCAATGCGCTGGCACAGGGCGTCAAAGGCCGTGGCCGAAAAGGGCTTTCTCGGCGTGTTCACCGGCGGCTTTCACCGCGGCGGCCGCCGGTATCTGCGCCGCAGTGTTTTCGGGTTTCTGGTGGCCGTTATATTCAAACCCGCGATAAAGTAAATAATTCTTAAAAAATTAATATGCTAAGCTCCTCCCGATGCATGATATAATCTTTACAAATTAGTGACACATGCTGGGAGGGCATTTTTTATGGATACGATAAATTCCATCGGCAACGCAAAGCAGATACCCGCGAGGTCAGCCGCGTGATCGTCGGCGGGACGAAGTCATGATAAAGGTTCTGCTCGGCATTGTCGCGGGCTTGGGCATATCCCGATGGAGGATATCCCCGGCGTCGGCAAACGACAATGGCGCTCGCCTTCTCCAAGGCGCTCGGCCTTGAATACAACCGCGTGCAGTTCACTCCGACGTGCTGCCCTCGGACGTTACCGGCTACTTCCTCTCGATATACGATAAAACACCGGCACAATGCGCTATCAGCGGCGCGGTGCTCTGCAATCTGTTCCTGGCGGACGAGCTGAACCGCGCAACAAGCCGCACTCAGTCCGCGCTGCCGCAGGCCAATATGGAGGAAGGTGGGTCACGGGACAACAACACCTACCCCGCTGCCGCAGGACCGTTCATCGTCATTGCAACGCAGAACCCGACCGGCGCCAAGGGGCACGCAGATGCTGCCGGATTCGCAGATGGACAGATTCATGCTGCGCCTCTCTATCGGCTACCCCAGCCCCGAGGACGAGGCCGAGATGATCCGCCGCAAGCAGAAGAGCATCAGTCTCGACTCCGTGCAGCAGGTCGTGAGCAAGAGCGAGCTTATGCAGATACGGCAGGAGGTCTCCGCAGTATTTGTCAAGGACGAGGTCGTGGACTATATCGTCCAGCTCTGCGGGGCGACCAGAAACGACCCGCGCATACTTCAGGGCGCAAGCCCGCGCGCATCACTCGCGCTCACCTCGCTTGCCAAGGCCACGGCGTGGATACAGGGACGCGACTATGTGCTTCCGCGCGACGTCCGCTTCATCTTCCGAGACTGCATTGAGCACCGGCTGCTGTGGAGCGACGCCTCCGACCCGCGCGCCCATGCCGACATTATGCACGCAGCATCGCGGGCAAAGATCAAAGCACCGAATATCTGACCATGCCTACAGTATATTTTATCTTTTTACGTTCTGGCAGTCGCCGGAGCGTACATATTCCGGCTCGGATATCTGGGCTGGTTCGGAGCTTTTTTCTTCTACCCGTTGCAATCATGCCCGTCTTCATCCTGCTTGCTGTCACTGCCCGGGATGCTGCGCTCGAAAATGAGCCTCAGCATACCCTACACCGCGGTATGCGGCAGCGACGTTCAGCTCTGCATCAGCACTCGGACGGGGCTGCTGCCGCTCGGCAGGCTGACCGCATCTTTGCAGATCAGGAACGTATATACCGGCGAGGAACGACCCGTCAGCGCCTGCGCTGGAATAACCTCTCCGGCGGTACGCTGTATATCCCCGTCTCCGGCAGCGACTGCGGCAAGTTCGTCTGTGAGATATCAAATTTCCGCTGCTGCGATCTGCTCCGCCTCGTCTCAATACGCCGCAAGGCACCGGCTCCGGTATCCTGCGTCATTATGCCGTCTGCCGCCGCGCCCGACGGACTGCGTGACATTTCGGCCGAGCTTGAAGCTCGCACGGTGCTCAAAGCCCAAGCACGGCGGCGGATACGCCGAGGAGCACGAGCTGCGCGAGTACCGACCCCGGCGACATGGTGAACAGTATCCACTGGAGCTCAGCTCGAAAACGGACAAGGTCATCGTCCGCGAGCCGCTCACAAGTCAGGACGCCAGGATATACATAGTCGTCGCCGGTCAGAGCAAAAAGGCGCTCGGCAATGCGCGATACATCTCCGAAAATCTCTGTGAGCTGGAGCAGGAGCACGAGCTGCTCTGCCCGTCCGTCGAGGTTACAGTCGGCAACTCGCAGGAATCAGCCGCGGCGTTCATGGAGCTTCTGTCCAAGCCGCGCTCATCTGCCGCGGTGTCTGCCAAGGCGGACGCGCGCTGCTGCTTTATCGTTTCGGATGAAGGGGTGATCGTCAAATGAAAACCGCCTTTAATCGAATCTCATTTCTGCTTCTGCTCATGCTGGGCAGCATAATTATGACATCGTTCATAAGCGCCAGCTTTGATCTTGCGTTCAGCCACGGCGTGCTTTACACCATGCGCTGCTGTGCGTTTTCATCTGGGTGTGCTTCAACGTGCGGCACATGCGCCTGCCGGGCGTCGCGGTCTGCGCGGCTGTTCTATTCTTCGTGTGCCGCAGCAGGCGTGATGCTTTCGTCGCGCAGCTCAAGGATCTGTTCGACAAGGTCAGCGGGCAGTACCTCAACCACTTTTACTATTCTTCCGAGAAGTATGTTTTCTCAAACCTGACCGACGATCACACACTGGTGATGCTCGTGATCTCGGCCTTTATCGTGATATTAATGGCCATCGCGTTGAGCGCGGAGAGCGGAAGAATTTTTTCCTGCCTCATCGTGTCGGGCGTCTTTTTTGCCGCGTGCATCTGCGTGAACGGCTTCCCGCCGGTATATGCCTCGGTGGGCATGGTGCTGTTCTGGACGTTGGTGTTCGTCTCCGGCGGCTCATATTCCGCAGATTCCGGCGGCGGGCGCGCCGCGCTGATACTGAGCCTGCCGGTGCTGCTGATGCTGTGCGTCATTCTCTCGCGCACCCCGCCGGACGAGTACGACCTGAGCGACGCCGACGTCGAGATGGCGCAGAAGCTGGATGCTCTCGGCCAGAGCATAACAAAGTTTTTTCAAAGGCGGGCGCTTCACTTCTGATGTGTCTCTGCCCGAAACTTCCCTCGCCGTCGATGGCCTTTTTGACGATTCATCGCTTGATCTGGGCTGGAACATGGGCGACGGCGCACTCGACCTCTCGAAGGGATACCGTGATTTTGACCCGACGCAGCTGATGCTTTGCGTGTCCGCGCGGATAAAAGCGGATATATGTATCTGCGCCGCTTCTCCTACGGCCAGTACCTCGGGACCAGCTGGAGCGCCGGCAACAAATATCTCAGCAGCACCCCGCCGCAGTTCCTGCCGCTAGCGCTGCAGAGCGCAGGCGGAGCGGGAGACGCTTCACGCGGACATTGAGCTTATCGCCGTAGGAGGCTCCGTGCTCCCCGTGCCGTACTACTCCACCGAGGCCAGTGAGAATGACGTATATGTCCCATCCGGCGGCAAAGACGGAATACACCGCGGAATATATAGCTACCCGGCGACGTGTCGTCGCCGCGTTCCGGACGAATACGCCGCCGCAGAGGAGGACTACCGCGCGTATGTCTATGAGTATTACACCGCGCTGCCGGATTCTACGCGGGAAGCGATGCTGCGCTTGGCGGCGGACGCCGGTATTTCCGCCGGTGACGACGCCGTGAACCGCGTGGCAAGCTATATCATGAATTCCGCTGAGTACGACCTGAACGTGTCCGGGCTTCGACACAGACGATTATGCCGTGTACTTCCTGACCGAGGCTAAACGCGGCTACTGCACGCATTTTGCGACCGCGGCGGCCGTGATGTACCGCGCGCTCGGCATTCCGGCGCGGGTAGTGGACGGCTTCGCGTTCACTACCGTGGCCGGAAGCTATGTCGATGTACGCCGCAGTGACGAGCATGCATGGGTCGAGGTGTATATCGACGGTCTTGGCTGGCTGCCAGTGGAGGTGACCGGCAGCTCCGCGCCGAGCGAAGCGCCCGTCAACACTCCGGAGCCGCAGCCGGAAACCGCCGAGAGCACCGAGGCGACGCCTACTCCGTCCGTTGTCGAGAGTCCTGAGTTGCGGCAGGACACAATGCCTGTCGGCATCATCTCGTCCGACGTGAGCCAGAACACCGTCCCCGCCTCCGGCGGCGCGGCGAAGGCCGTGCGTGTTATTGTCATAGTGCTCGCCGCGGCCGGTGTCATCATCCTATGGCAGTTTGCTCTGCTGCCGAGCGGAAGCGCCGCTTTTCACTCAGAGAGACGGCAGCCGCGCCGTTTTTGTACATCTATCGCTGCGCAAAAGCACTGTCGCGCTTCAATGAGCCGATACCGCGGGATATCGTCACGCTCGCCGAAAAGGCGCGCTTCAGCCAGCACGGAATCGGCCGCGAGGAGCGCATGGCCGCGTACGCGCTGTTCATCGGTATGCGCGACAAGCTGTGCGGCCGCGGGAATTTGCTCAGGAAATTTGTTATTAAATATGTTCTGGGCTTCAGATAATATTTACATATCATGCGGTACGGTATATACTGTCCGCATGATATTTTTGAAAGGAATCGCTATGAAAAACATATATTTCTCACCGGCCCTCCGGCTGCGGTAAAACCACGCTCATCCGCCGCGCGCTTGGCGATAAAATCGCCTACGCAGGAGGCTTCATAACCGAACGCAGGCTCGCCGCAAATGATTCTCTGCTGGGCTTCGACCTGCTTCCTGTGCCGCCGCGCTCTCGCCGGACGAATACGAGGGCAAGCGCTTTCTTGATTACTCAGTGACTCCCCCGACGCATGACAACGAGGTTTTCCGCAACGACGGCGTGCGGCTTCTCAGCAAGCGGAGCTTTACCCGTTCTCGGTCATCGACGAGTTCGGCGGATATGAGATACTGATACCGCAGTTCCGCGAAGCGCTGTCCGAATTTCTGTCAAGCGAGCAGCCGTGCATCGGCGTGCTGAAGGCCAGCAAGAGTGTGCAGGAGCTGAAGTCACGGTTCGGACTTGGTGATAGGTTCACGGCCTACACTGCACGCCTTCTTGAGGCTCTGTCGAACGATCCGGACACGCTGATTTTAAAGGTTTCCGGCAGAGGCGACAAGGTAGCGCAGAACATCGTCGCAAAAATGGGTCGAGGAGTACACAAATGTGTGATTTTTTTGCATTATACGACTGCTTATGCGATAATATTCGCTCCGACGAGCGAATATTATCGACCGTCTCAGGTGATATATGGGCGCTGGCGGAAACCGAACAGCACAGCGGCATGGCGATGCATGTGCACGGGACGAGCCGCCCTGCAATGCTTGCCTGACGGCTTGTACAGAATGCCGCTGCGCAGAGCCGCCGAAGCGCTCAAGAGCTGGAACAGTACCGAGGCAAGCCTTGCCATGGCCGCAGTCAACGCATTTTTATAACACCGAGGAGCGGCTGTCTGAGCTTCACTGCTCCGAGCCCTTTGAAAATTACTGCACCCGCGGGATAGATTTTCGCGGCAAAACCGTCGGCATTGTGGGTCATATGCATGGCACGGACGAGATGCGGCGCGACGCGGAAAAGATTTTCATTCTTGAGCGAGAACCGCGCGGCGGGGATTACCCCGATCCCGCCTGCGACTATCTGCTCCCGCAGTGCGATATTGTTCTGATAACCGGAAGCGCTATCACCAATAAGACGCTGCCCCACCTCCTTGACCTATGCCGCAGCGCGTATACGATCCTCGTCGGCCCGTCGGTTCCGATGTGCCCGGAATTATTCGGGTTCGGCATTGATCGCCTCTCTGGACTCGTGATAACCGATCGGTACGGTATACGTGAGCGAGTCCAATCCGGTGCCGGCGGCTCGCCGTATAGCCATGGAAAGAGCTTTTTGCTGGTAAAATAAACTACACGCAGGTAATTCCTGCGTGTAATTTATTCATACGATATTGCGTTCGCTTATCCGTGGCTGCGCTTCTTGCCGAAGATGAACGCCGCGGCGGCTGCCGAACCGGAGACGAGTGCAAGTACGCTCCAGAGCATCATAGAGTCGCCGGTCTTGGGCTTCTGAGTCGCGGCATAGACATTGGTGACGGTGATGGTCTTGCCGTCGCTGCTGCGGGTTGACATAGAAGTAGTACCCGCTGGGAACGTTGGTCTCCTTGACCGTCCATGTAAGCTCGGTGTCAAGGCCGTCAAAGCTGCACTTCCAGCCGTTCTTTTCATTGAGAACCGCAGTCACCTTCTTGCCGTCAAGCTCATAAGGAACGAGAGTATCCGTATCCTTGCCGTTTGCATCCTTCTGATAGTAGAAGAGCTGCACGGTGACGGATTCGGAGCGCTTATCCTCAGCTGCCCTTATCGTTCCACTTCTTCACGACACTGACCTTCATCTCGGTGGTTATACTCGTTGACAAAAGCGCCTTGTCGGCCTGCTCATCGCCGCGCATTATAGCCGCAGGCATGGGTATCGCCTCGGCAGCCTCGGCGCCGCTCTGCGCGGCAGCGGACGCCATAGCGAAGGTATACACGCTGCCGTCAAAGGTCCACTTGGTCTCCTTCTCGGAGCCGACCTCGGTCAGCTTGCCTTCAAGATTCTTCATCTGGCTGGCGGGGCCGGTGATAGTGAGCACTCCGGATGCGGTGGTCTCCCCTGCCTTGACCGTCAGGGGCGAAGCCATCAGTAACGGGCGCGCCGTTGAAGCTGGCTTCTATCTTATCCAGCTTACCTGTCTTGGCGGACAGCTCAAGCGCGAAATCAAAGGTCTTGTCGGCAACCGGCATGTGCTTTCCTGTCTGCTTGACCTGCTTCTCAACGGGGGATGCTGATGCTGTATATCAGTTCGGGCTTGTAGGTGTTGACGACCTTGACTGCCGATGCCTCTTCAGCTGTGACAACAGCCTTGATATCCTCAACGGCGCCCATAATATAACCGTCGACGCTAAGGCCGTCGGTACGCTCCTTCAGAATGTACTCGCCCGCTTCAAGCTCAACGCTCTTTGTCCAGCCGTCCGCCGCGGTCAGGGTTATGTCCTGTCCCTCAAGGTGCTGCTTATCCTGCCAAAGCTCAAAGGTGACGGACGCGGGTATCAGCTCCTTGGGCAGTCCCTCAAAGGATTTCGTGACGGTGAGAGTTCCGGTGGTGACGGAGTATTTATTGGTGAACACTGCGGCGTCGACATTTTCATCGTCAAGCGTGATGTACGCGGGCAGCTTCGCCGCTCGGCTCCTCTTCAAGAACGCTCAGCGGAGAGGCCATGTTTACGCCGAAGCGGTATTCGCTGCTGTCATAGAGCCAGTTCCCGGTCTCCGCAGGTGCCTTTTCACTGAGTGTACCGTGCAGACCGTACATCTGACTGACAGGGCCGCTGACAGTCAGCACACCGGCCGCGGAGGTCTCTCCCGCCTTCACAGTCATGGTGAAGCTGTCGGTGACAGGCTTTGCCATCAAAATACAGCTTGAGCATATCGGTTTTGCCCGCGTCATTGGCAAGCGTGAATGCGAAATTGAAATCCGTATCCGTAAGCGGTGCGGATTTGCCGAGAAGTTCAACCTTTTTCTTACCGGTATGTCAAAAGCTCATCACCGGCTGAACCTCGTAGGTCTCGGTGATGTCAAGCTTTGTGTCCTCTCCGGCCTTGACCGTCGCCCAGATTATCGAATAATAAAAGTGATAATACCCGCCGACATCGGCGCTGTCAACATCCGCGTGCAGCTCATACTCGCCAGGGTCGAGCGTAAGGCTCTTTGTCCACTTTTCTGCTGCCGTGATGACGACGTCCTGAACGTGCGCGCCGGCTTTTTAAGCCCCATTTGACGGATTCCGGTATCTTATCCTCCGGCAGCCCATTAAAGGCGACGTTGATGGTCAACGTCCCCTGCTCAAACGCCGGCGTCGGCTCCGGATCGTCGGTCGCCAGCGCCGAGACCGGCAGGATGCTCACCACCAGCAAAGCGGCAAGCAGCAGCGCCCAAAATTTCTTCATGTAATTTTCCTCCTTTTCAATATTTTTTACATATTGTTATTGTTTGTCTGTTCACTCTGCATCTATACTATATCGTTAAATCCATGCAAAAAGCAAGGGATGCAATACTTAGGAATTCTTAATTTTCAAGGCTTTCAACTCGCTTATTGCAAAAACGACAAACAGGTCTTATAATATGACAAAAGCATTTCAATATGGAGAACCGAAGATGACCGAATATGTATACAATGACGCAAACGGAACTCTCGCTTCCGTGAAGCACGGCGAGGGACGCACGCTTTTAAGCTCATCACGGCGGATGAATTCCGCGCCATGAAGGAGAGCTTCCCGCATCACAAGGAGATGCTCCGCGCCTCGGCTCCGTCCGTTACTGCAAGGCGGAACCCTATCGCGACCACATCTGGGGTACGCTGCGCATCCCGAACAAGAACGAGGCGCGGGCTGCCGCAGGTCTGCCTGCTTTTCTACATGACGGCGCAGGAGCTGATTTTCATCGAGGATTCCGGCGAGCTGAAGCCCTGGGTAAAATCGCAGCTGCCGAAGCTGAACAACGCCTCCACTCCGGAGGCTGCTGCTTCTCCAATTTATGCGCTGGCAGTGGAAAATGATATCCTGTACCTGTCCCACATTGAAAAGGAGCTTGACGTAATGGAGGACAGTCTGCTAACCGACATTCCGGACGACTTCTTCGGTGTGCTCACACGGCACCGCCGCAAGCTCTCGGAGCTGAATGCGTACTATGAGCAGCTCACCGCGATGAGCGACATGATCGCGTCTCTCGACGCGCCCGCGCCCATCGCCGCGGCGGAGCAGTGGAGCCGATTCTCGATGCAGACGGAGCGGCTTGAGAGCCATGTGCATCTGCTTCAGGAGAACGTGATACAGCTACGTGAATTATATCAGGCACAGCTGGACGCAAAGCAGAACAAGGTCATGTGTATCTTGACCGTTGTTACCACGCTGTTCCTGCCGCTCAGTCTGCTGACCGGCTGGTACGGCATGAACTTTGCGAACATGCCGGAGCTGCACTGGCGCTACGCGTATCCCTGCGTCATAGCGATCACTGTCGCTATAATCGTGTTTGAGATAATATATTTTAAGAAGAAAAAGATATTATAAGAAAAACCCATGCATTGATAATGCATGGGTTTTTAGTTTACTTCTCGACTATGTCTTCGGGACCGAAGGGGTCTCCGCACTGGGGGCAGAAGCGGGGCGGATGCATCGGATCCTCGGGCGCCAGCCGCACTTATCGCAGATATAGAGCGGTTCGTTTGCGGGCTTCGGCGCGCCGCAGTTTTGGCAGAAGCGGCCGAGATTGACCTCACTGCAGTTCTCGCAGGTCCAGCCGCGCTTTTGCCGCACCGGCCGCCTTGCGCTGGCCACTGGGGCGCTTCACGGGGACGGGCTTGCTGTCGCGCTTGGAGAGGATGAGCAGACAGCCGCCGCGATCAGGCCGAGTCCCGCGATGACCAGCAGCAGGACTACAAGGCCGTTGCCCTTTGCCGGAATTGTTCTGCGTGTCGTCGGGCTTGATCTCGATATCAGCGTTGCCGCCGGTGCTGGGGCTGGGCGAAGGATCATCCACGCCGGGAGTCGGCGAGGTTGGAGCCACAGTCACAGTCGGCGTAGGGGTAGCGACGGCGCGGTATATGTGACGGCTACGGCTCCGGTGTTGACGCGGTCGCTGTTCTGGCCGCCCTTGGTGCTCCACACGGAAGCAAAGTAGTACACAGTGCCCTCGGTCTGGGGCGGGGTGTAGCTCGCGGAGGTCGCGCCGCTGATGAGCGTGCCGCCGTTATTGCTGGCGGAGGTGTTGCTGTACCACTGATATTTGAGCGTGCCGCCGTTGTTGGTGTCGCTCGCAGAAACGGTGAGCGTAGTCCCCTCGCCGACGGTCTTTGTGACGCCGCTGGGCTGAGTGTTGATGGTCGGGCGCTTAAGGGCGACCTCGGCCTTCTTGACGGTTATTATTGCGCCGTTGGTGCAGAGATAGGTCTTGCCGTCCGCGGCGATGAATTTGCATTCCGCTTTCCAGCCGTTCATGGAGGCCGGAATATTCTCGCACAAGGCGGTCGCTGTCGGTTCCGGAGACCTTCAGTCCCTTGAAGTAGTCCGGAGCGTCCTTGGCAGGATAAGTATTTGTCGTGTCGGGGCTGACTATGCGCCACACGAACGACGCGGGCGTTTTCCGCACGCGCGATAAACACAGCTCTGCCGCCCTCCTCGACGGTCTCACCGGTGGGTCTGCTTTGTTATCTTGATCTCACCGGCCGGAGAAGGAGACGGCGACGGCGTGACGGTGGTGTAGGACGGATTCGTGACGGCTACCACGTTTGACGTCGCGGTACCGGCGCTGTTCTTCACCGTGAGGTAGTAATAATAGGTCTGGACGCTGCTCTCCATACCCTTTGGTGCCGACAGTTACGTTCTGGCTGTCGGATTCAAAGGTCCAAGTGGTTCCTGCCGCGCCGCCGGAAGTGCTGTTGCTGGTGTTGGTATAGAGCGTGACCTCATAGGGCGCGCCGCCGGTAAGGCTGAGCTTCAGCTGGAAGTTGTCGTCCTTCTTGGGCGCGGTCGTGCTGGCCGAAGCCTGCACGGTCGGCTGTACCGCGGCCACATTGACGGTCGCGTCGGTGGAGCCGGGCTGCCCGTCCCGCATCTCGAAAGCAACAGTCAGCTTATATGTTCCGGGTTTGGTCGGTGTGCCGGAGAGCAGAATCTGCGTTGCGTCCGCGCTGAGCTTCAGGCTCATTCCCGGACAACTGCCGCTGCTTATAGACGCCTTGTCGACAATATTGTTGTCATCCTTGCCGCTGAACTGAGCCAGCACAAGCTCCGAATACGTGCCGCACTTGCAGTCATACGCCGCGAAGGCCTGCGCCATCGGCGCGACGCCAACAGAAGTACTATAAGGAAAACGCTGAGTATGCGCGACAGGTTCTTTTTCATTTTATATCCTCCCATTATGTTATACCCGTTGGGGAGGCGTATTTCGACCTGCATCCCCTTTTTTCGCAGTTATTTTAACATAATATATTCATTCGTGCAAGCCGCATCCCCATTAAAATATCTTAAATCTTAAGAGGAATGCGTTATCACCCGTATGTACTGTTTTTTCAGGTTCTGAAGAAGAAATGGAACTTGTCGTTACCGTCCGACGTTCCGCCGGATTCGCATTCGACATGGACGCCGGTCACGCTGCCGCCTATAGTATCGCAGGTCACATTCGCTCCTGCGGTGACATTGCCCTCGATATTGTCGCAGGTCACGGAGCCGCCCGCCTTGACGTCGCCCTCGACGCTGTCGCAGGTGACCGTGCCGCCGGCACTTACGCTGCCGCTCACATCGTCACAGGTGACATTGCCGCCGGTCCTGACATCGCCGCCCACGGCGTCACAAGTAATGGTGCCTCCCGCTTTATACTGCCCTCGACGTCGCCGTCAACGCGCACATCGAACTCGCTGTGAATGTTCATCGCGGGGCCCTCGTAGCAGAATTCTATCCTGCGGTTCTCGGCAGTGTCGCCGCAGCCGACAAGCGTATGCCCGTGATAGAGCACAGCGTACAGGCAGTCATCATCAGGCCACGGCAGCTTGTCGTTTTTCTGCTCTGCGTCGGGAGCCCGCGCCGTGCCGCTTCCCTTCCGAAAAGCTCATCTATTGTTACGCCGAACACATCCGCCAGCATCGGGAAGCTGGACACATCGGGGCTTGACAGCCCATTCTCCCACTTGCTAACCGCCTGAAAAGATATCCCCATAAGGTTTGCGAGCTGCTCCCTGAGTCATGTTCTTTTCTTTTCTGAGTCTTGCGATATTTGCGCCTATAACGTCGTTCATTTCGACGCCTCCTTTCGAATTTCTGATGCCGATGGTATAGAAAAATCCTGAAATTCCAATAACTTATCCGTTGAATCGTGAATTCAACCGTTGGTTGAGTGGTTTAATTATATACCCCGCCGCCGCGCCGTCAATGGGCGGCTTGCTCTTTATCCGCTTTTTGGGTATAATATTTACAAAAATCAACGATTGTTGACATTGAGTTGAAATTCACTTCAGAATAAATATTTATATTCTATACATACGGGGGGTGGAACTATGTTCAAGATACTTATAGCCGAGGATGACCGCGAGCCGCGCCAGCTTTTCCAGCACGTTCTCACCAAGAACGGTTATGCCGCAGTCGGCGTATCGAACGGCGAGGAGGCGCTCGCCGCTATGGACACAAGCTATTACGATTTGATAATTTCAGATATTATGATGCCAAAGCTCGACGGGTACGAGCTGGTGCGCTGTCGCGAGGCGGGCAACAGCATTCCCGTGCTGATGATAACCGCGAAGGACGCGTTTGATGATATGTCTCGGCTTCGTCTCCGGCAGCGACGATTATATGGTCAAGCCCGTCAACGTAAACGAGATGGTGCTGCGCGTCAGCGCACTGCTGCGTAGGGCGCAGATGGCGAACGAGCGCCGTCAGGTGATCGGCGGACGGTGCTGGAATGTGATTCGCTCGGTACACACCGGCGGCGAGAACATGGTGCTGCCGCAGAAGGAATTCATGCTGCTATACAAGATGGTCTCCTTCCCCGGCCGGATATTCACGCGTCAGCAGCTGATGGACGACATCTGGGGCTACGAGACCGAGACTGACACGCACACTGTCGACGTTCATCGGGCGGCTGCGCGAGCGCTTCCGCGATAATCCCGATTTCAAGATAGTCACGATGCGCGGAGTCGGCTACAAGGTGGTGAAGCTGTGAAAAAGAAGTTCTCATCCATGCCGACGCTGCGCGTCTGGTTCACGCTGATATGCATGGTCGAGTACATCGTCGTCGCGCTCCTCGCGGAGCTGACGGCGTGGCTTATAAAAAAGTGGCTCGGCATAACCGTGGCGGCGCCGCTCTTCGTATGGGCGGTTCTGTTCAGCGTCATTTTCGGCTTCGTCATCACAAATTTCACACTGAAGGTATTCTTGACCCCGTCGCAAAGCTCGAAAAGGCCATGCGCACCGTGGCAGGCGGAAACTTCAAAGTGACTGCCGAGACGGACAGCCGCATCAACGAAGTGCGCAGCCCTGTACAGCAGCTTCAACATGATGGTCAAGGAGCTGAGCGCGACCGAGACCCTGCAGACGGACTTCATCTCAAGCGTGTCGCACGAGTTCAAAACCCCGATAAACGCTATCGAGGGCTACGCTTCCTCCTGCAGGATCATCAGCAGTCGCAGGAGGAGCAGGATGCCTATATCGAGAAGATACTCTTCAATACCCGCCGCCTCCACGCTTATCGGGAACATCCTGCTCCTGTCCAAGATAAGCGCGCAGAGCATCCGCCCGCGGCTCGTCAGCTACCGGCTTGACGAGCAGGTGCGGCAGGCCATCGTGGCGCTGGAGCAGAAATGGACGGAGAAGGACATCGACTTTGACATTGAGCTGGACGAGATCGAGTATTCGGGCTACGGCTCGCTGCTGATACATGTATGGACGAATCTAATCGACAACGCCATAAAGTTCGACCCCCACGGCGGGATGATCTTGATGCGCATGCGCGCTGAAAATGACACCGTGACATTCACTATCGAGGACGACGGCCCCGGGATCCCTGCGGGCGACGAAGAACGGATATTCCACAAGTTCTACCAGAGCGACAATTCGCGCGAGATGTACGGCAACGGCCTCGGCCTTGCGCTTGCTCAACAGATAGTTGAGCTGAGCGGCGGAACGATCAGCGTGGAGAACCTGCCGACTGCGGGCTGCCGCTTTACGGTCAGGCTCGCCGATAGTCGCCAAGCAGTGACAGAATGTTACTCAATCAACTAATTTTCAACTGGCGTTGACTTTGACTTGAACTTATGTTGTAAAATCTAATGTATAAATACCTTAACGTGGGCTGACAGGCTCATGTGCATGTCAGGGAGGCACAAAGGATGAACAAGAGGACCGGCGAGGATCGGATATGGACGATACCCAATATTTTGTCGATTTTCCGCATGGTGTTGATCCCCGTTTTGTCTGGACATACTGCGGGCTAAAATGATCTCGCTACCGCGCTCGTGCTGCTGCTCTCCGGTATCAGCGATACAGCGGACGGCATCATTGCGCGCCGCTTCAACATGATCACGACGCTCGGCAAGGCGATAGACCCCGTTGCCGACAAGCTGACGCAGATAGCGATGCTCCTCTGCCTGCTCACCCGATTCCCTTCACTCATCATCCTGTTCGCGCTCCTTCTCATAAAGGAGATAACCGGCGGCGTGATGAGCCTGCTGATACTGAAGCGCCGCAAGCTTGTGCTGCCTGCCGACTGGCACGGCAAGCTCACAACTTTCCTGCTCTACGCCACCATGCTTCTGCACCTCCTCTGGGGTTCGATACCGGAATCGGTCTCGAACGCGAGCATCGCGGTGGTGCTCAGCGGTGACGCTGATGTCGTTTGTGCTTTATTTTATACGGAATTTCCGCGCGCTGTCCCGTTCGGAGGGCAAGTCCGGCGCGGTTTGAGGTAAACTGATGGGATTTTGGAAATGCGTTATATACATGGCTGCGCTCGGCGTGCTGTCCTTCGTCATAGGCCGCCTGCTTTGCCGAAAAGTTGGTTTCATGCTGACAGGTTCCCGTACAAGACCGCAGACCTGTGAGCCGAAGATATACCAGGCGCTGCGCGTGAAGAGCTGGCAGAGCAAGGTTCCCGATATGAGCCGCATATTCAAAAAAATCATGCCGGAGAAGAAAGCGACCGCCGAGACGATAGCCGACGTGCCGCGTATGCTGGAAGAGACCTGCGTGCGGAGCTTACGCATTTTCTTCTGAGCCTCCTCGGCCTCGCCATGCTCTGGATCTGGCCGGGCGCGGGCGGGATAATCGTCACGGTGATATACATTCTTCTCGGCAACCTGCCCTTCATAATCATTCAGAGATACAACCGCCCAAGGCTGCAGCGGCTCTACGCCATGCAGCAGCGCAAGCGAGAAAGGAGCTCTATCTGAATGCGTACCCTAATACTAAGCTGCAATACCGGCGCGGGGCATAATTCCTGCGCGAAAGCGCTTCAGGAGACCTTCACCGCCCACGGCGAGGTGTGCGACATCATCGACGCATTACAGTTCATATCCGAGCGCGCGTCCCAGTTCATTTCAAACTGGCACACGCGCATATATCTCTACGCACCGAAGCTTTTTCAAGGCCGGATATCAGGGCGCGGAGAACCATGATTCTCTCTTCCGCGAGGGAACCGGAATATATAAGTTCTTGACAAGCGGTGCCGACAGAATATATGATTACATCGTCGAGGGCGAGTACGACAATATAATCTGCACTCACGTTTTCCCAGCGCTCGCCATAAGCGAAATGCAGGAGCGTCACCCTTCCATGCGGATAACGACGCTTCATTTCGACCGACTACACCTGCTCCCCAGCGTCTCCGATTCCAACCTTGAATGGTATTTCATCCCCGCCGAGTCACTGAAGGACGAGTTTGTCCGCGCGGTGTGCCGAGTGAAAAGCTCGTCGCCAGCGGTCTGCCCGCGAAGCGCGCATTTTACGCGCGCCCCGACAAGAAGGCAGCCAAGGCGGCGCTCGGTTTGACGAAGACCAGCGTCACCTACTGGTGATGTGCGGCAGCATGGGCTGCGGCCCGATACGCGACATCACCGAGCTTCTCTGCGAAAATATCAGCGAGGATCAGACGGTCACGGTCGTCTGCGGCTCAAACGAGGAGCTATACGAGAAGCTTAACAAGCGCTTCGGCTCCGTGCCGCGCGTCCATATACGCGCAGTGGTATCCGATATGCCGCCGCTCATGCAGTCTGCCGACCTCTTCTCCTCACGAAGCCCGGCGGACTGAGCAGTACCGAGGCCGCCGCTCGCCGGTGTGCCGATGGTGCTCATCGACGCCGTGGCGGGATGCGAGGAGCACAATCTGGACTTCTTCCTCAAGCTCGGCGGCGCTGTCACCGCTGAAACGCCCGAGGAGCTTGCAGAGCTTGCGCTCTCCCTGCTGTCGGACGAGGCACGGCTCAAGAAATGTTCGCCGCGCTCGCGCCGTCGGACGTCATTCCCGCCGAAAAAATCTATGCGCACCTGCTCCGCTGCGCGAATAAACCGGAGCTTTAAGGAAAATGCTTGAAACAGATTTTCGCCGATTTCGCTTCAGCAAGCTGAATACGGATGAGTTCCGTCACCTGAAGCTGCTGATTTTCTGGCCCCATATTCGGGCTGTTTTTTCACCTTTGTGGAGCGTTTTTTTATAACGTCGGCACTATTATTCGATGCACTGCCCGCTTGACGACATGATCCCGTTCTGCGAATGGTTCCTGATACCGTATCTGTTCTGGTTCGTATACCTTATCGGGACAATCGTGTACACCTTTTTCTCTTTCGATGTAGCGGCATTTAAGCGGATGATGTATTTCATCATCATTACATATTCGATCACGATGCTGATATATCTCGTTTTTTCCCGACCTGCCAGGATCTGCGCCCGACGCAGTTCGCGGGACAACGTCCTGACGCGGTTCGTCGCATGGTTTTATAATTTTGACACTAAACGAACGTCTGCCCGTCGATACACGTCCTCGGCTCCGTCGCCGCAATGCTCGGTCTGTGCGACTGCAGGCGGCTGCAAAACCCGAAGCTGAAGCTTCTCTTCATCCTGCTCTGTGTGCTGATATGCATCTCGACAGTGTTTATGAAGCGGCATTCGGTGCTGGATGTTCTGGCGGCGGCCGCTGTGCGTGATTGCCTACCCCATATGCTACAAAGCGGGACGGCATGAAAAAGTCAGCGCGGTTCAAACTATAAGTTGTCGCGCTGACTTTTCAGCATTTGTGCGTTATGAAATATTCCCGCGCGGTTTCCGCGTCGTGCTTGATCTGAGCCGACAGCTCTCGAAATCGTCGAACCTGCGCTCCGGTCTGATGAACGAATAGAAATCGACGCGCGCCTGACGGCCATAGAGATTGCCGCTGTAGTCCAGCAGGAAGCTCTCGACGCTCACGCGGCCTGCTGCTGCTGACCGTCGGCCTGACGCCGACGTTCGTCACCGCAACGTAGTTCGCGCCGCCCTCGAGATAGACCCGCGTCGCGTACACACCATGTTTCGGGAGCCAAGCACGCCCTCCGGAAAGAACATGTTTATAGTCGGCGTGCCCATCTTGGTGCCGAGGTGGTAACCGGAATGCACGGTATCTGCCAAAGAGTGCGGATGCCCGAGCAGGCGGTTCGCCTGTTCGATCTCGCCTTCCGCGATAAGCTCGCGGATATGCGTTGAGCTGACGACGCGGCCGTCCACCGTCACGGCAGGGATTATATCGCGCCGATGCCGCGCGCCCGCAGCATGCCTTCTGTCGCCTGCGGTAGCAATACGTACCGAACGAAGCATAC
>VOFB01000521.1_pt1 | contig 29002 bp, 52 predicted proteins | sample 5384141 | NCBI WGS metagenome assembly VOFB01 (sample SAMN12384721, study PRJNA508395) | human gut metagenome | isolation source: healthy gut A | host: Homo sapiens | reverse complement strand
ATCGGTGTACTTCGTTCAGGTGCGTATTGCTCCACGGACAGAGCTCATGGCGGGGATTAGGACCGTCACGGTGGTACGGGTGTATCTGAGGAATAAGACTTGTTTTTATGTGATCTTTTCGTGGGGATTAGCCAGACGCTGAAATTGTGCCGCTGACGAATTTCTGGCGGAGAACGGCTATGTCAGTAATTTCAGCGAGACAAGGCTCCCCACCACGGATCTATCTCTCCGACCACGGAAGAGTGGCACCGGAAAAGCGAAAACCGTTATCCGGCACCCTATTAAAAGTGCGACGGAGAAAAATTCTCCGCAGGCAAAGGAGGGCTTCCATGGACTATATTCGGATCACCGAGGACAACATCGATGGAGACATCTGCTGCGCCATGTCCGGAAAACAGAGCCTTGTCAGAAGAATGGCTCAGGCAGCGGTTTGCGGAGGACTTGTCTTTAGCCTAGAGGGAGCGAGGGCAAAGTGCTTCATCGAATATATCCCAGCGGAGTACGCATGGGTTCCCCATTCAGGCGGAGGATACCTCTACATTAACTGCCTGTGGGTCTCCGGCTCCCATGAAAGGCCGGCTACTCCAATGACCTACTGGCGGGTGCATCCGGGATGCCAAGGCGCAGGGGCGAAAGGGCGCTGTGTACCTTGTCCGCCCAAGGACGGAAGCGTGAGTTTCTCTCCGACCCGAAGTATCTGGCACACAAGGCCTTCACAACGGCGGATACCTCTGCCTGCAGGGATCAATTGCTGTATCTGCCTCTTGTTCCCTGTGCAGAGCCGCCGAAATTCAAGGACTGACGCCAAACAGCCCCATTGTGGAGGAGAGCGGCTTCGTGCTCTATTACACGGATCAGTGTCTCTTCACCTATTGGGTGCCGAGAGTGGCGGAGGCGGCCAAGGCGCCATCATATTCCCTTGAAGGTCATCCATGTTACCAGCAGGGGCAGGCGCAGAATGTGCCGTCGCCGGTGACCACCATGGTTTCAGGACGGGGAAATTTCTGACCCAGGGCATCCCAGAGCGACAAGAATTCCTGAAAGCTTGCGGGAGTGGAGGCACAATAGACCGCTGCCACGGGCGGAACACAAGAAGATTTAGGAGGTGTCCCATGGAGGGATTCAAGGCGAAGGAATACAAGATTTTTTGAGCTGTTTGATAAGCAGTGGGCCATCGTTACCCGCCGGGTCCATGGCGCATTACAACAGCTGTACCGTCAGCTGGGGAAGCCTAGGAAGTATCTGGGGCCATGCGGGACATAGCTGCCCCATCGTTACGGTCTATGTCCACCCGGCCCGCTACACCAGTGAGTTTTAAGGGACGGCGACATTTTCACGGTGAGCTTTGCCGGAGACTGCCGAAAGGCGCTGAGTTATATCGGCTCCCACTCTGGCCGGGACGGCGATAAGATTGCCGCTGCCGGGCTGACGCCTGTGACCATGGGACAGGGGTGTGACATTCCGGGAGGCGAATCTGACCTTCCTCTGTAAGCTGTATCAGCACCAATTCTCCAGAGATGATCTGGCCCCGGAAATTCAGGCGTATTACGCCGCTGCGCCGCAGGTGTACCCGGACTTTCAGGGCGGTTGGCAGCCGCATATGATCTTTGTGGGGAGGTCATGGACGTCCGGGACGACCGGTGAGGGGGAGCCGGAAAACTTGCCGGCATATAGCAGAAAAGCCGCTATTAGCGGCTTTTCTGCTATATGGCGGTGATAGAGGGAGTAGAGCGGCATAGGCGTTGCTGCATAAAATCATAGATACGGAGGACAAGAAAAAGCAGCTTGCCGCCAAGCGCCGGGAGCTATCCAAGGCGAAGAAGCGCATTGCGGAGATTGACACCCTGATCCGGAAAATCTATGATACAAGAGCCGCCCCGGGGCACCTTCCTTACGGAGGGCGGCCGATGGGATATCCCTTTTGTGCTTGCCGGGGGCGGGGAGCGTGGTATACTCGTATCAAAAGAAGCAGACCTTAAAAGAGGCGGCGGCCGAAAGAGATGACCGCCCAAGACGGGGGGAGAGAGTATGGAGGAATTTTCGTATATCGTCCTGGACCTGGAGTGGAACCAGCCCATGTCAGGGCAGGGAGACCATCACCCGGCCCTTCCGCTTCGACTCGGAGATCATCGAGATCGGGGCGCTGAAGCTGAACAACCGATTTGAAGAGATGTCGGAGTTCAAGAGCTTTGTGCGGCCAGTGTTCTATCCGTCCATGAACGGCGATGTGGTGCAGCTGACGAAAATCCGGGCACAGGACCTGGAAAAGGCCCCGGATTTCCCCGCGGCCTATGCCGATTTCATGGAATGGTGCGGGGAGGATTGCTGTCTGTGTACCTGGGGACCGGACGACATTCCGGTGCTGATGGACAACCTGCTGATGCACGGAATGGATGCCGCCCTCCCGGATGGCTACGACCTCCAGCGGATCTTCGGCCACGAGATCATGCGGGACGACCGGCAATGCTCCCTGGAGCGGGCTATGGAGCTGCTGCACCTGACGCCGGACCGGGCCCACGATGCCCTCAACGATGCACGGAACACCGTCCGGGTCTGCGGCAGCATGGATCTGGAGCGCTGCATGGAGGAGTACTGCCTGCGCTACATCGGCTACAGCCCAGACCGGCTGGCGGGCCGGGTAGGCGGTCTGCCGTACCCGGATCTGCCTGCGGCACAAGCGGATCCGCAGCTGACGGCCTGACCTGCCCCTACTGCGGCCAGCCCCTGACCTTGGGGAGTGGACCCGGAAGGATGGCAATACCATGCTGGCCTATGCCCGCTGCAACGAGGGGACGAGTATTTGGCCGTGTGCCGCTATGGCCGCACGCCGGAGGGCATCCGCATGGGGCGCATGGTCTACGAAATGAGCGACGACCTGTGGGATGTGTACCAGCGCTGCATAGAGCGGCAGGCATAAGCGGCAGCAGGGGACGAGCCCATCCATAAAAAGGTCTCCGGACGGCTCAGTCGTCCGGAGACCTTTTTTCATTCGCTTTCAGATATCGCTGGGTGTAGGGACACACGGCGAAGCATTTACCGCAGATGGCAATGGGGATACCAAAAAGAGCGTCCCGTTCGCTCCTTGGCGGTGCGATCGCACAGCAGGTGGTCGAACAGATCGTCCCGGCCCAGCCCTGTGTGCCACAGGGTGCCATACAGAGCGGAGGAGGGACAGGCATCCACGCACACTCGGCAGCTGCCGCAACGGCTGGAGAAATGGGCTCCGCCGTAGGCAGCGGGGCATCCGTCACCACGGTACACAGCCGCACGGCTCCGCCAAAGTCAGGGGGTGGTCAGGAGGTTATTTTTCCGATCCAGCCCAGCCCGGCCCGGCAGGCCACCGCCTTGTGGGGCAGGGAGAGCGATCCTCAGCACCGGTGGGCAGATGCTCCTCCGTGTTGGCCGTGGCCTGATAGCCATGGGTCCGCAGCAGGGCGGCACAGCCCTCTGCCATGGCGTCCAACCGCATTGATGGCCTGATAGGCATCGTAGTAAGCCCGGTGGGGCCGATCCACCAACGGCCCTACGATCTCACGGGGCAGCGCCACCAGCGCCGTGATGCCGTAGGGCAGCGATGCCCCGTCACGCCGTGGAGGTCGGCAAAGCCCACCCGCACAGCGCCTTGCTCCGTCAGATATTGGGTGATCTCCTGCGCCAGCGTCTGTCGATCCATTTATGCTTCCTCCTTTTTCAGAATGTACGTTCCCGCCTCATCGCAGGGACGGATCTTTTCACCCACCGCCAGCATCAGAGCCACCACGTCGTCCAGCGGCACGATGTGATCCATCCCCGCCAGCGCCGCATTGGCACAGGTGACGGCGGTTGGCACGGCGGCCATATTCCGCACGATGCAGGGGACCTGCATAGCCCTCGATGGGGTTGCAGAGCAGTCCCATCAGCACCTGACCGCCCAGCGAGGCGGCGCAGTGGATGGTATCGGGATCGTCGGTCATCATGCTGCACAGGGCGGCGCTGGCCATGGACACCGCCACGCCGATCTCTGCCTGACAGCCGATGGCCCCGGTGTAGTGGGTAGGATAGTAGAAGGCCCCGATGAGCCCCGCCACCAGCAGGGCGTTCTCCTGCTCCGTCTCGGTCTTGCCCATTTGGTCTCCGATGCGGTATACCGCCGCCGGGACGATGCCGGAGGCTCCGCCGGTGGGCATACAGACGATGGTGCCGTGGGCGTTGCTGAACTCCATGATGCTCATGGCGTCCAGACACGCCTCGTCAGCGGCCCCCAGATCGATGAGCTTCCGCCCTCCCGCAGAGCCTTATAGCGGGCGGCACGGGCGTCGGTGACACCGATAAAGTGGTTGTCCGGGCGGACGCCCCTGCTGCCGTGCATGGCGGCAGATATCCAGCCCCTGCCGGGCATAGGCCCGCAGCTCCGCCTCCGTGGCGCCGGTGAGGGCACTTTCATAGTCGAAAGCCACCCGCCACAGCGGACGCCCGGTGTCACGGGCATAGGCAAACATCTCCTGCGCCGTGCGGAAGGGGACGGCTCCCTCCTGCTGGGGGAGGGAACAGAGGCTCTAACCGAGCCAGCCACTGCCCGGGGCCGGCAGCGGCGTCCTCCGGCTACCACGGGCGCCCTCCGGACCGAGGCATATCGTCTCCGGCGCTTGCCTCGCAGCAGGATGTCGCTGCCATTGAGGCGGGTGATCTCGATCTCGCCGCCGCCCAGCGACACCCCTGTCAGCCGGATGGTGCGGCGGTCACCGGAGAGATCCATCTCCGCCAGCTCCGAGGGCCTTACCGGCAGGTCATCTACAAATTGGAAGTCGTAGCAAAGCCCAGCCTCGTCGGCCTGACGGCACATGGTGCTCAGGTCGCAGCGCAGCGCTCCTGTCCCAGCAGCGCCGCCAGAATGGCCTCGTGGCTGTGCATACTGTAAAAGGTGTCGTAGTACCCGCCCCGGCGGGCCATGCGGACTTGGTGATGCGGCGGGGCGGCTCCCCCAGCAGAGCACGGGCCAGCCGTGCGATGCGGTAGGGCCACAGGTGTTGGAGGAGGAGGACCCCGGCGTCACCGGGGAGAAACACGTCGTTAAAAATACTGGGCATCCGTTCCATGGTGAGGACTCCTTTCGGCCCTTGGCCGCAGGAATTTGGATAGGGCAAAATCCCCCCTGCGGAACAGGGGATTTCGGTATAATGGTAGTCATGCCGGGAATAGTGACCCGGCGGTCTCTTCTACAAACACACAAGCAGATGCGTATCGGCTGATTACTTCAGGCAGAGGCCGACGATGGTGTAGCCGATGCAGGTGATGACAGCCACAGTCAGAGCGTAGGGCATCTGAGTCTTAACGTGATCCACGTGGTCGGAGCCTGCACCCAGAGAGGACAGGATGGTGGTGTCGGACAGGGGGCAGTGGTCACCGAAGCAGCCGCCGCCCATGACAGCAGCGATGGTGGCGTACACCAGATTGGTAGCCTCACCGCCGGCCATATTGAAGGCCAGCGGCATGGCAATGGGGATCATGATGGCGTACACGCCCCAGCTGGTGCCGGTGAAGAAGGACATGAAAGCGCAGACGGCGAAGGTCAGCGCCAGCAGGGTCACGGGGGTCATCCAGCTCTCGGTGACGCTGATGACGTAGTTGGAGTACCCAGCGTCTTGGAGATGGCGTTGATGCAGTAGGCCAGAGACAGGATCAGCATAGCGCTGACCACGGACTTGATGCCCTCGGTGGCCACCTGGATCATCTCACGGATATCGAAGGCCTTCTGGATCAGCAGCACGATGGCCTGATAGGTAACGGCCAGCACGAAGCCCTCCAGCGTCTTGGCAGTGCCCATGATGACGTAGGTGCCGATGTTTATGACGACAACGATCACAGCGGGATCAGGAAGTGCAGAATGAGGTTGGACTTGAAGCCCTCCTTGGGCTTGATGTTGTCCAGCTCATTGGACAGCATGGGGTGGATCCGTCGGCCACCACCTTGCCGGTGGTGCGGGCACGTTCCTCGGCCTTCTTCATGGGGCCGTAGTCAGGCAGGAAGCCCAGAGCCACCAGGAAGATCATGACGATGGTCAGGATGCCGTACAGCTGGAAGGGGATGGAGTGGATGACGGCGTCCTGGCCAGCCTCCGCCGTGGCGAAGGTACCGAAGCCCACCACCAGACCGGCTACATACACGCCCCAAGAGGTGAAGGGGAGGGTGATGCAGACGGGAGCGGAGGTGCAGTCGCACAGCCAGGCCAGCTTCTCACGGGAGACCTTGGCCTTATCGGTGATGGGACGCATCACGTTACCCACGAACAAGGGGGAGAAGTAGTCGGAGAAGAACACCAGAACACCCAGCGCAGCGCCCATGATCTGAGCAATGCGGGGCGTGATGTGAAGCTTCTCATTGAGTTTGTTGGCCACGGCCTCAATGGCACCGGACTTCTGGAAGAAGGCCACCATGATACCGATGAACACCTCGATACCGATGACCCAGATGAAATCGGCATTGCCCAGAGCACTCTGAATGATGCCGGTGAAGCCAGAACAGCAGGTCCTGACCGGAGACCAGCAGACCCACCAGAACGCCGCACAGGATGGAGAACAGGGCTTCTCTCGTAATGAACGCCAAGATAACGGCGACCAGAGCAGGAGCCAGAGAAAGGATACCATAATTATCCATATTTACCTCCTCAAGTTTTCAGGTTATTTCTCTTTTCGTGTTTGTGCTGCTTGTGTTGCTTGCGTAGTACCATCGATGAACAAGGGCAAGCACGCTTGACAGCGATGGTATAGAAAATATAACAGGTCTCCATTCGCCTCGGCCGGGGGAACTTCCACTCTGCGGGGTTCCCTGCTCCGGCGTCAGGGATCTGACACCGGAGCACCCCGTGTGATGAGGAGTAATGGAAACTGGTTATCAAATAGAGGGTAGTCTAAGAGGAAAAGCTTACCAGACCTTGACCAGCTCGTCAGCGTCGGTCCACTCACGGTTCTGCTTCAGAGCCGTCTCCTTCAGGGTCAGCTTGCCGTCGTAGCAGGTCATGCCCAGACGCAGCAGGCGGTTATCCTCCATGGCCTTCTTAAAGCCCTTATCCGCCATCTGCAGCAGATAGGGCAGGGTGGCATTGGCCAGCGTCACGGAAGCGGTCTGGGAGAAGGCGGAGGGGATGTTGTCCACGCAGTAGTGCATCACGCCGTCCACGAAGTAGATGGGATCATCATGGGTGGTATCCCGGCAGGTCTCAATGGCGCCGTTCTCGTCGCAGGCCACGTCCACGATCATGGCACCGGGCTTCATCAGCTTCAGGTCCTCACGATAGACAATGTGATCCTTGCGGTCCTTTGGCCCACAGGATGCCGTTGATGATGACGTCGGACTCCCGCAGGCACTTCTCCAGATTGGAGCGGGTGGAGATCATGTAGGTGATGTTGGCGGGGGGAGGTCTTCTTGGCGGCCAGCATGGTGTTCATGTTGACATCCAGAATACGCACCTCGTTGCCGAAGGCGGCAGCCAGCTCGGCAGCGCCGGTACCTACCACGCCGCAGCCCAGCATGGTGATGATGGGGGTCTCCACGCCGGTGACGTTGGCCAGCAGCTTGCCGGGGCCGCCGTTGACGGACTGGGCAAAGTGCAGAGCCGCCAGGAAGCCGCCCTTACCGGCCAGCTCGCTCATGGGGCGCAGCAGAGGGAACTTACCCTCCTCGTCCTGCACATCCTCATAGGCCACGGCGGAGACATGGCTGTTCAGCAGGGTATCCGTCTCGTCGGGGTGAGCGTTGGAGTGGATGTAGGTGAAGAGGATCTTGTCCTTGTTCATCCACTTGAACTCCTGGGGAACAGCTCCTTGACCTTGTAGTACAGGTCGGCCTTCTCCCAGACGGTGTTGGTGTCGGCGATGATAGCGCCGGCAGCCTCATACTGCGCATCGCTGAAACCGCTGCCTACGCCGGCGCCGGTCTCCACGTACACGGTGTGACCGTGACGCACGATCTCATGCACGGTGGCGGGTACGGCCGCCACACGGTATTCATTGCCCTTGATTTCCTTCAATACTCCACTGACCATTTTTGTTACCTCACTTTCAAAAATAAAGCGACGAAATCGATAACAGTTAAGCAGATGCAAATAATCTGAAAGCTGTTGTTAAGATTGTATACATCATTGAACCTAAAGTCAACATCAAAAACGTTGATTTTGAACATTTTGTAAACCTGACTGAAATCCGGCATTAAATTTAGCCATTGTATACAATAACAAGATTCGATATTGCTTTTTTCCCGCTTTGCTGTACTATATAGGCAGACCGTGGAGCAGTCTGCGGCGACATACTCAGATGGCCTGCCGGTGGGAGTCGGTCACAGGCCAACAGGAGGAATATTATGGAAAAGATCGCAATTCTCCGCTGGGAATCCGGCCATGTACCTCAGGGCCTCATGCAGCTGGAACAGTTGCCCGGCAACAGCACCAATCTGGCATCCTACCCTTCCCGGTGAAGCTGGTGGAGGTGAAGGGCGCCAACACCGACACTGTGATCCTGCACCCCAGCCAGAAGCTGCTGGAGGATATGATCCAGCTGGCCAAGGAGCTGGAAGAAGGGGAGGGCGTTCGGGCCATCACCACCAGCTGCGGCTTCAATGCCATCTTCCAGGAGGCACTGGCCAACGCCGTGGATATCCCGGTGTTCACCTCCTCTTTGCTGCAGGTACCCTTTGCACAGGCACTGGTAGGCCGTGACCGAGCCGTGGGCGTTATCACCGCCAGCGCCTCCAGCCTGTCCGAAAAGCACTTGCGGGCCTGCGGCATCACCGCTGAGATGCACCCCATCGTCATGGGTCTGGAGAACGCCCCGGAGTGGAGCAAGATCTTCGACCATCCTGATGACAGCTTCGACATGGACCTTGTCACCGAAGAGATCCTGAATGTGGCCCGTCAGGGCGTCAAGGATCACCCGGAGATCGGTGCCATCGTACTGGAATGCACCGACCTGCCTCCCTTCGCCCGCCGCATCCGGGAGGAACTGGACATTCCGTGTTCGACTTCAACTCCATGATCGGCCATATGGCCATGGCCCTGAGCCTTGTAAAGCTGTATTAAGTGATAAGCAAAGCGCTCCCTCCACTGATGTGGAGGGAGCGCTTTTTGCGTGTCTCCGGCGTCCCGGCCCAATATGCCGCCGGGCAGCCAAACCGGGCAATCCTCCGAAAAAACAGAGGCCCCTGTTTCCAGAGGACCCCTGTTTTTGGATATGGAATGGATGGATTTTCTCTTCTACAAACACACAAGCAGATGTTGTATCGGCTGATTACTTCAGGCAGAGGCCGATGATAATGTAGCCGATGCAGGTGATGACAGCCACAGTCAGAGCGTAGGGCAACTGAGTCTTAACGTGATCCACGTGGTCGGAGCCTGCACCCAGAGAGGACAGGATGGTGGTGTCGGACAGGGGGGCAGTGGTCACCGAAGCAGCCGCCGCCCATGACAGCAGCGATGGTGGCGTACACCAGATTGGTAGCCTCACCGCCGGTCATATTGAAGGCCAGAGGCATCACGATGGGGACCATGATGGCGTACACGCCCCCAGCTGGTGCCGGTGAAGAAGGACATGAAAGCGCAGACGGCGAAGGCCAGAGCCAGCAGCAGGGTCACGGGGGTCATCCAGCTCTCGGTGACGCTGATGACGTAGCTGGAGGTACCCAGCGTCTGGGAGATGGCGTTGATGCAGTAGGCCATAGACAGGATCAGCATAGCGCTGACCACGGACTTGATGCCCTCGGTGGCCACATGGATCATCTCACGGATGTTGAAGGCCTTCTGGATCAGCAGCACGATGGCCTGATAGACGACGGCCAGCACGAAAGCTTCCAGTGTCTTGGCGGAGCCCATGATGACATAGGTGCCGATGGTCACGGCGATAACGATCAGAGCGGGGATCAGGAAGTGCAGAATGAGGTTGGACTTGAAGCCCTCCTTGGGCTTGATGGTGGCCAGCTCACGGGACAGCATGGGGGTGGATCCGTCGGCCACCACCTTGCCGGTGGTGCGGGCACGCTCCTCGGCCTTCTTCATGGGGCCGTAGTCAGGCAGGAAGCCCAGAGCCACCAGGAAGATCATGACGATGGTCAGGATGCCATACAGCTGGAAGGGGATGGAGTGGATGACGGCGTCTGGCCAGCCTCCGCCGTGGCGAAGGTACCGAAGCCCACCACCAGACCGGCTACATACACGCCCCCAAGAGGTGAAGGGAGGGTGATGCAGACGGGAGCGGAGGTGCAGTCGCACAGCCAGGCCAGCTTCTCACGGGAGACCTTGGCCTTATCGGTGATGGGACGCATCACGTTACCCACGAACAGGGGGGGCAGTAGTCGGAGAAGAACACCAGAACACCCAGCGCAGCGCCCATGATCTGAGCAATGCGGGGCGTGATGTGAAGCTTCTCATTGAGCTTGTTGGCCACGGCCTCAATGGCGCCGGACTTCTGGAAGAAGGCCACCATGATACCGATGAACACCTCGATACCGATGACCCAGATGAAATCGGCATTGCCCAGAGCACTCTGAATGATGCCGGTGAAGCCGAACAGCAGGTCCTGACCGGTGATGAGCAGACCCACCAGAACGCCGCACAGGATGGAGAACAGGGCTTCTCTCGTAATGAACGCCAGGATAACGGCGATCAGAGCAGGAGCCAGAGAAAGGATACCATAATTATCCATATTTACCTCCTCAAGTTTTCAGGTTGTTTCTCTTTTTCGTGTTGTTGCTTGTGTTGCTTGCGTAGTACCACCGATGAACAAGGGCAAACACGCCTGACAGCGATGGTATAGAAATATAACAGGTCTCCATTCGCCTCGGCCGGGGGGAACTTCCACTCTGCGGGGGTTCCCTGCTCCGGCGTCAGGAATCTGACACCGGAGCACCCCGTGTGATGAGGAGTAATGGAAACTGGTTATCAAATAGAGGGAATGGCGTTTTACCAGACCTTGACCAGCTCGTCGGCGTCGGTCCACTCACGGTTCTGCTTCAGAGCCGTCTCCTTCAGGGTCAGCTTGCCGTCGTAGCAGGTCATGCCCAGACGCAGCAGGCGGTTATCCTCCATGGCCTTCTTAAAGCCCTTATCCGCCATCTGCAGCAGATAGGGCAGGGTGGCATTGGCCAGCGTCACGGAAGCGGTCTGGGAGAAGGCGGAGGGATGTTGTCCACGCAGTAGTGCATCACGCCGTCCACGAAGTAGATGGGATCATCATGGGTGGTATCCCGGCAGGTCTCAATGGCGCCGTTCTCGTCGCAGGCCACGTCCACGATCATGGCACCGGGCTTCATCAGCTTCAGGTCCTCACGATAGACAATGTGATCCTTGCGGTCCTTGGCCCACAGAATGCCGTTGATGATGACATCGGACTCCCGCAGGCACTTCTCCAGATTGCTGCGGTTGGAGATCATGTAGGTGATGTTGGCGGGGAGGTCTTCTTGGCGGCCAGCATGGTGTTCATGTTGACGTCCAGGATACGCACCTCGTTGCCGAAGGAGGCAGCCAACTCGGCAGCGCCGGTACCTACCACGCCGCAGCCCAGCATGGTGATGATGGGGGTCTCCACGCCGGTGACGTTGGCAGCAGCTTTGCCGGGGCCGCCGTTGACGGACGGCAAAGTGCAGGCCAGGAAGCCGCCCCTACCGGCCAGCTCACCCATGGGGCGCAGCAGCAGGGGAACTTACCCTCCTCGTCCTGCACATCCTCATAGCCACGGCGGGAGACGTGGCTGTCCAGCAGAGGGCATGTCCGTCTCGTCAGGGTGAGCGTTGGAGTGGATGTGTAGGTGAAGAGGATCTTGTCCTTGTTCATCCACTTGAACCCTGGGGAAACAGCTCCTTGACCTTGTAGTGTACAGGCTGGCCTTCTCCCAGACGGTGTTGGTGTCGGCGACGATAGCGCCGGCAGCCTCATACTGCGCATCGCTGAAACCGCTGCCTACGCCGGCGCCGGTCTCCACGTACACGGTGTGACCGTGACGCACGATCTCATGCACGGTGGCGGGTACGGCGCCACACGGTATTCATTACCGCTTGATTTCCTTCAGTACCCGATGACCATTTTTGTTACCTCTCACTTTCGGGAAGCAAAGCCTCGTCAATTTCACAATAGATGGTTCAAAAGATCGAAACATCTTTTGTTGAGAGTATTGTATACAATATCGAGCGCAAGGTCAAGTTAAGGTATCGTTCACAACTGTGACACAAGAATAAATAAATCGTTAAGCGGTCGTGAGAATACGACGGAAACCGCCCGGACGGTACAGGACTTTGTCCACCGGACAAAACAAATTGCCCTGCACCACATTTTATGGTGCAGGGCAATATCTTTATTGCTTTACGGCAAAAGGGTGTGCTATCATCACAGCTGTTGGGCATCACAGCTGTTGGGATTCCCGGACACATTCCTCCGCCAGCTGCAGGTCCTCCATCAGGGGCCAGCACGCCTTTCTGCTCGTCCTGGTCCCGGAACGCCCTGAAGATGCGAGGTGGAGATCCAGCGACAGACTGTTGGTGGTGGAGCTGTCCCAGAACAGCAGGTAGGTGGCAACCTTGTTCTGCAATTCGTTGAGATACTTCTCATAGTAGGCGTTCTGGGCCTCCATGGTGATGATCCAATGGAACTCCGATTCAGCTGGACATACTCCGTCATGTTAAAGAGGTTCGTCAGATCCTGCTGCTTTTGCAGGTTCTGCTCCATCTGAAGGACGCTCTCATCACTGCGGCGATGGACGGCGGCCCGGAAGGCTCCACCTCCAGCACAGCCCGTGCCTCATCACCTGCCGCAGATCCGTGGCGGAGGGCTTTGCCACCACGGCGGGCTGTCCATGACCGTCGCCCCAGCTGCATCAGCGCCGAGCGCCCGGAGTCCGCTGACCCGGGCACCAGATCCTCTTCCACGATGCGGGTGCCGGGATAGATGGCCTTGGACGATCTGATTTTTGATGTAATCGTAGACGATATCCGCCGGATTCCCCTGTTTCATTCTCTGCCTCTCCCATTCCCTATTTTTGGCCCGTGCCTATATCCATTCGATCAAAAGAAAGAAGTGGACCACTATGAAAAACAAGACCTTTTCTGGCAAACTGTGCGCTGGTTCTGTGCGCAGTCATCTGGATGAATTTTTCCAGAAGCAAGCATCTGGGGAGCCTTCACCTTCATCTCCCTGCGGTACTATCTGGGCGTTTTATCCCTGCTGCCCTTGTTTTCTATATGCGTCGCCGCAAGGCCCTCGCCGCCTCTGGAGGCTGACGAGGGAGGTGGAGCGGTGGCACGGCAGGCGCTTCTGGCTGGCGTCCTTGGGGAGCCAGCCTTGCCAACTGGGGCGGTGCGGTGCTGGTGCAGATCGGTCTCCATGTGGCCGACGCCACCAAGGCCGGCTTCATCGAATCCGCCTACATCGCACTGAGTGCCGGTGCTGGACCTGCTGCTGTTCCGGAAAAGACCTCCCGCCGGGTATGGATCGGCATCGCCATGGCATAGTGGGCCTGTATCTGTTGTGCATCTCCGACGGCTTCTCACTGGACGTGAACGATGCCGCCATCATGGCCAGCACCCTGTGCTTCGCCCTGCATATCCTGATGTGGAGCCGGTTTTCGCCCCATGTGGACGCCCTGCCCTTCATGGTGGTGGAGTTCCTGCACCGGTACCCTGTCCGGGACTGGTGGCCCTCTTCACCGAGAGCCTGACGCTGGCCGACCTGACGGCGGCCGTGGTGCCGCTGCTGTTTGCCGGCGTGCTGGGGGTAGGCGTTACCTACACCATCCAGATCTACGCCCAGCGGTTCACCCCCGCCTGGTGGCGGCCCTGCTCATGAGCATGGAAGCGGTGTTCAGCGCCGTGGGCGGCGTCATCATCCTCCACGAGACGCTGTCCGTCCGGGAGTGGGTGGGCTGCGGCATCATGCTGCTGACCCTTTTATGTCCAACTGGGGAGCCTGTCAAGCGGGAGCCTGTCAGGCCGCCTGAAACCAGTATACCCCGCCGGGACGCCGCAGGTGTCCCGGCGCTTTTTTGGCAGAGAGGGACATTTTCACATATCCTCCAGGCGATGGACGCCCGCCAGCCCCTTCTCCAGATCCTGATCCCGCAGGGCCTCTCATGGTGTGGCTGGATGATGGATGTTGTCGCTGGACTGATCGTAAAAGACCATTTGTTGATCTTGCTGTACAGCCAGATACCAGCACCACGGACCCACATACTCCTGGGGAGAAGTGCTGGGTCACACCTGCCTGATCCTTGAGATCCTCCGGCTCCGCAGCTGGGTCTGGGCGGTTTGGTCCTCCATCATCCCACACCCAGCACCTCACGGACCCGGGGCCGCAGATCCTCCTCGTTGGGCTTATTAAAAGCGCGCCCCTGGTTGGGATCATCAGCCCTCATATTTCAGCGCAGCAGCGCCGACGGATGGAGGTGCGGCTGGGTCTCCCGGATGATGTCATCCTCGATGATGCGGTTGCCGGGGAACATGGATTTTCCTACGATTTGATTTTCACGTAATGGAGACGATATCCTGCGGCTTTGCCTTCTTCATAACTTCCATTCCTTCATCTCCCTGTCTGTGTGTATCCTGAAGGGACAAACGCAGAACATAGGTATTTTTAACCATACATTATACCCGCAAACTTTCCGGGAGAATCTACTATTTTTATGGATCTTGATAAAATTTTTGAAGAAAAATTTTTTCAAATAGCATCCTGTATACATCCGCGAAAGCGATCGGTTTGCAAGAAAAGCAGCGGAAAAGACGGGCCGTTCCGCTGCTTTTTCCATGATTTGCCGCTGCCGGCTCAGCCGTTCTTCTCCGAGCCTCACTGCCCTCAGAGGTCGTCTCCGGCTCCTGAGGCGTGTTTTTTTCTTCATCCGGGGTTTGTGCAGGCGCTGCGGCGGCATCGCCTGTTCGCCGCTGCCGGACACGGAGCCTCCCCAGACCGAACAGCCAGCGGCTGTACAGATCCTCGGTGTTCTGCTGCTGCAGACATACCCGGATGGCGTCGTAGCCGAAGCCGCCGTGGTCAAACAGCTGGCTCATGAGCTTCCGCAGCCGCAGATACCGGCCCTCCACGGCGCCGGTCTGGCGCACCTGAGCGGCGGCGGCAAAGATAGCTGACGGCCACGTCCCCGGCCAACTGCTCCAGCTGACTGCTCTTGCCGGTGACGGTGACGCTGCCGGGCAGCTGCATGGGGGTATACCACTCCACCGGCGTTTCCTGCACGGCGGTGCCGGACTGCTCCACCATCCTTCCCAAGGACGCAAAGCGTCCGGCGGCGGTCTTGTCCTTCATCACGTCCAACACATGGACCTGCAGCATCCGGCGGCCAAACAGCGCCATGTACTGGATCACCAGCACCGGGATATCCTTCACGCAGGAGTTGATGACCAGCATATCCCGCCGCATCAGCCCCTGCCATGCCACGGGACTCCAGCAGGGGACAGGCTGCCCCAGTCCTCCACGGGCATAGTTGTGACGCTGATTTTCATCATCTTCCCCTTGAAGTGGGAAAAATTCCCCACATCCTGCTCCGTCAGAGCCGCAGCGCCCTTCAGACGCTCCATCAATTTTTTCTGGGATCCATAGCGTTTCGTCCTTTCTTTGGCCGGACTTTGGGCGGCCCCGTGGTGATTTTCGGTATTTCCTGTATTATACACAGCTTTTCCCATTATGCAACGAGATTCTTTTCTGCAGGGGCTTGTTTTATCAAAAAGATATGTTAAAAATCGTGTATACCAAAGATAGAAGCCCTTCTCTGCAAAAAACGATATGGAAGAGGATGATCCGTGGGGTAAAATGAGTTGGCGTGAGATCAGCGCCATGCTGGGCTCCTGCTGCAGCTCCATGCTGTTCGGCCTGAGCTTTATGTTCACCAAGCGCATCGGGTGGTGCCGGCATTTTCCTTTGAGCTGGCGCTTTCATGGGCGCTGTGGCCATGTCCCTGTGCGCCCTGCTGGGCGTTGTCCATATCGACTATAAGACCAAGAAGCCGTGGCCGCTGCTGATGACCCTGTACCTTCCGGCGGCCTACTTCATCTTCGAGACGTATGGCATCGAGTTGACCTCCGCATCCGAGAGCGGCACCATCATCGCCTGCATCCCCATCTTCACGGTGCTGGCCTCGGCGCTGTTCCTCCACGATGCCCAGTAAGTTTCAGGTGGGCGGCGTCCTGCTGTCCACTGCGGGCATCGTCATCATCACTTTGCTGAAGGGGACCAGCCCCACCTTCAACCCCTTGGGCTATGTGGTGCTGTTCGGGGCGGTGTTCAGCGACGTCATTTATTTCATCCACAACCGCCAGCTGACGGCCTATACCCCCGTGGAGAAGACCTAGTTCATGTGCCTGACGGGGCGGTGTTCTTCACCGTCTGCGCCTTGGTGTATAACGGTGTCCACGGTACAGTGAGGGAGTATCTGACCCTGCCCTTTACCAGCGGCAGCTTTTCTGACCTCCTGCCTGTATCTGGGCATCGGCTGCACCACGCTGGCCTTTCTGCTGACCAACCGCCCGTCACCATCATCGGCCCCACCCGCACCTCTGCCTTCTCCGGCCTGACCACCGTGATCTCTGTGGTCAGCGGCGTGGTGTTCCTCCATGAGTCCTTCCCCTGCTGCAGGGGCTGGCCACGGCGCTGGTGCTGGCGGGCATCTATTGCGTCAATATTCTCCATTCCATCTACACCGCCCGCCGACAGGCGGCTGCCGAACAAAAGGAGCAAACCGTATGAATGAGCTGCTGCGAGCCATCCCCAAAGTGACCGAGCTATATGATCTGCCGGAGGTGTCCGACCTGCGGAGCACTACGCTTCCTCCTCCGTGACGGAGTGGATCCGTACCGTGCTGGAGCAGCTGCGCTCCGCCATCCTCAGCGGCGAGGTGACGACCCTCCCACGCTGGAGGAGTTGGGCGACCGGATCTGCCGGGTGGCGGCACGGGGAGTCCCTGCCGTCTCTGCGGCCGGTCATTAACGCCACCGGCGTCATTCTCCATACCAATCTGGGCCGTGGCTGCCTGTCCGACCGGGCGGCGGACGCCGTATACGACATCGCACGGGGCTATTCCACGCTGGAGTATAACGTGGAGGCGGGCCATCGGGGAAGCCGCCACGACCATGTGGAAAGCTGCTGTGCCGCCTCACCGGCGCCGAGGCTGCCATGGTGGTCAACAACAACGCCGCCGCCGTGCTGCTGATCCTCAGCACCCTGGCCCAGGGGGCGAGGTCATCACCTCCCGCGGGGAGCTGGTGGAGATCGGCGGCTCCTTCCGGGTGCCGGATATCATGGAGCTGTGCGGCTGCCATCTCCGGGAGGTAGGCACCACCAATAAGACGCACCTCTCTGACTATGAACGGCCATCGGGGAGCAGACCCGTGCGCTGCTGAAGGTGCATACCAGCAACTACCGCATCGTGGGTTTTACCGAGTCCCTGCCCCTGAGCGACATCGTGGCCCTGGGCTGCCGCACCGGCCTGCCGGTGGTGGAGGATCTGGGCAGCGGTTCTCTGGTGGAGCTGGAGCACTACGGCATCCACGACGAGCCTACGGTGCAAAACAGCATCCGGGCCGGGGTGGATGTGGTGAGCTTTAGCGGTGATAAGCTGCTGGGCGGGCCGCAGGCCGGTATCATTTTGGGAAAGAAGCCGTATATCGACCGGATGAAGCGCCACCCGCTGGCCCGTGCCATCCGGGTAGATAAAATGACCATCGCCGCCCTGTGGGCCACCCTCACCACCTATCAGGATCTGCACCGGGCGGAGCAGGAGATCCCCACGCTGGCCATGCTGGCTGTCTCCGGGGAGGATCTGCGGGCCTCTGCGGCCCAGCTGTGCGCCCTGCTGAAGGAGCGGGCGTGGCGGCGGAGGTAGTGGCCCAGTCCGGGCCGGTGGGCGGCGGCTCCGTCCCCACCCAGCTGCTGCCCACCTTGCCGTGGCCCTTCCGGCGGACAAGCTGTCCCCCAATCAGGCGGGAGCAGGCTCTGCGCTGCCGGGAAAAGCCCATCATCGGCCGCATCACCGAGGGCCGGCTGCTGCTGGACGTGCGGACCATCTTCCCGGAGGACATGGAGTATATCGCTGACACGGCGGCGGAGGTGCTGGCATGAAACACGTCATCATCGGCACGGCGGGCCATGTAGATCACGGCAAGACCATGCTCATCAAGGCCCTGACCGGTATCGACACTGACCGCCTTATCGAGGAGAAGAAGCGGGGCATTACCATCGAGCCGGGGTTTGCCCATATCGAGTTTGACGATCATACGCAGGCCGGCATTATCGACGTGCCGGGCCACGAAAAATTCATCAAAAATATGCTGGCCGGGGCGGGGGGCATTGACCTTGCCATGCTGGTGATCGCGGCGGACGAGGGCCTTCATGCCCCAGACCGTGGAGCATCTGGATATTCTGACCCTGTTGGGCATCCGGGACGGTGTGGTGGTCATCACCAAGACCGATATGGTGGATGAGGAGTGGGTGGAAATTGTCCGGGAGGACATCGCCGCCCACGTCAAGGGGACATTTTTAGAGGGCAAACCTGTCCTGCCGGTGTCCGCTTATACCGGTCAGGGCATCCCGGAGCTGAAAAAGGAGCTTCAGCAGCGGGTGAGCCGGGTGGCCGTCCGCAACGAGCAGATCCCTTCCGTCTGCCGGTGGACCGGGTGTTCTCCAAGGACGGCTTCGGCACCGTGGTCACCGGTACCATGATCGAGGGCAACCTCTCCGTAGGCGACCCGGTGGAGCTGATGCCCTCCGGCCAGCGGGCCAAGGTCCGCACCCTGCAGGTCCACAACCACTGGTGGAGCAGGCCTACGCCGGGCAGCGGGTGGCGGTAAATCTGGCGGGCCTGCGGCGGGATGCCGTGGTGCGGGGCGATACCCTTTGCAAGCCCGATACCCTGCGCCTGTCCCGGATGCTGGACGTGCGCCTGACCGATCTGAAGGATTCCCACCGCATCATCGAGAACGGCCCCCGGTACACTTCTACCACGGGGCTGCCGCCCACATCGCCAAGGTGGTGCTGCTGGAGCAGGATACGCTGGAGCCGGGCCAGTCCGGCTTTGCCCAGCTGCGCTTTACGGAGCCGGTGGCGGTGAAGCGGGGGACCGCTTCGTTATCCGGTTCTACTCCCCCATGGAGACCATCGGCGGCGGCGTCATTCTGGACGATTGCCCGCCCCGCCATAAGCGGCATCAGCCGGAGGTGATCCGGGCCCTGACCATCCGGGAGGGCGGCTCCGCCCGGTGCCCAGCTGCAGCAGCTGGTGGAGGAGTATGGCTGGCGCCCTGCCCACGGCCCAGACCCTGGCCCAGCGCCAGAGTATGCCGGAGGAGGAGATGGTGCGGGCACTGGAGGATCTGGTGAACAGCGGCGATCTGCTGGAGATCCTGCCCCGGCGCTATCTGGCGGCCCCCTGTACCGGAAGGCCTGCCAGTCGGTGGAGCAGGTGCTGGCGGAGTATCACAAGGCCAACCCTCCATGCGGGCATGAAGGTAGCGGCCCTGCGGCAGAAGGCCCTCCGGGGAGCAGAGCTGAAGGAGGCCGACGCCATCCTACCGCCATGCTCCGGGGCGGCACCGTCACCGCCATTGCCGACCGCTGCGCCCTGCCGGACTTCCGGGTGGTACTCACCAAGCGCCAGACGGCCCTGCGGCAGAAGCTGCTGGACAGCTACCGTAAGTCCGGCCGGGAGGTACCCTTTGTGGACGACATCTACGCCTCCTTCCCCACCAACGAGCGGGACGACTGCAAAAAGGTGCTGGAGAATCTGGTGTCCTGCGGCGAGCTGGTGATGCTGACGCCCCAGCTGTTTTACCACAAGGATGTCTATGAGGAGGTCTGCGCCCTGACCCGTGATTTCTTTGAGGGTCACCCCGCCTTTACGCTGGCGGAGTACCGGGACCTGCTGGGAACCTCCCGGAAATATGCGTTGGCCATTCTGGAATTTTTCGACAAGACCAAGGTGACCAAAATGGTGGGCGACCACCGGGAGGTCATCGGAAGCCTGTGAGCGGCGACAAAGCGGATAAATTTCGGCCACGAGAATCGGATTTTCCAATTTTATAGCGAATTTATCGAAAAAAAGCTTGATTTTACCCCGTGACCTGTGCAAACTCCTGTATACAACCGGGATATGGGGGTAGATGGGTCCTGGTGTGCCCTCTGGTCTTCAAAACCAGTGTAGGCGGTGAACAGCCGCCCTGGTGGGTTCGATTCCCACATACTTCCGCCAGAAACGCCCCAACGCACAGCGTTGGGGCATCCTTTACCCGACCGCCCGGAGGGCGGCCTATGACGGAGCAGGAGGTGCGCCATGTATCTGATCGTTACCAACAACCCCATGGCGGCGAAGGAGTTCGCCGGGCAGGGGGAGGTTCGCCTGTACCCGAGGATACCTATCGGGAGATCCTGGTGCGGGCCAGAGATCTGGTGTATATAGGCCACCGGCTGTGCAATCATCCGCTGTACGGCAGTCTGCGGCCCCACGAGACGCCCTATCGCACGGTGGTGCTGTCGGATCGGCCCCAGACTCCGGACGGGGAGGAGTGCCTCATCATGTCGGAGGCCATCACCCGCATCGATACCTTCACACCGCCGGATCGGGCGAAGATGCCCCAGCGTATTCTGGAGGACTATCAGATGATCGACTGCTCTCTGGTGAGAAATACCTTCGCCTCTGAGAGGCATATGAAAAACGCAGAACCGCCCCGGACGCCTATGTGTCCGGGCGGTTTATTTCGCCGTGGATGGCATCCCGGCATATGCCGTCGGAACCGCAAGAGGTAATATCTAAAAAACGATAATGAAAGAAGCGGAGAAACCGGCGACGAGGAAGGTGCCCTCGTGCGGGTGGCAGCGGCGAAGGGAGGACCGGTGAGCAGGGTGCCCGGCGGGGGTGGCAGGCGGATCCATGTGGAAAACACACGATACAGTGGGAATAGGGTGATTTCTTAAACGAAAAGAGGACAAAATTCGCCGCTAAATTGTATACAATATTTTACTAAAAAAAAATTTTTACATAATTTTGATAAAATGATTGATTTTTGGTTTTGGTGGGGTATATTATAGGCAGATGCGATTGTGAAAAAGCAACGACTATAGATAGGAGGACACATCGATCATGGATCTGGAACTGAGAAATGTTCAAGTAAAAGATGTCGTCCTGGGTGACAAGAACGACCTGAAGGACGGCGTGCTGACGGTGGACGTGGGAAGGGCTGAAGAAGCTCATTCTGGAGGACCCCCGTGTGACAGCCGTGAAGGTGGATCTTGCCAAGCCGGGCGAATCCTGCCGTATCCTTCCGGTGAAGGATGTGGTGGAGCCCCCGTTACAAGCCGGAGGGAGAGATCTTCCCGGTGTGTTCGGCTTCGACGTGCCGGAGGCAGGCTCCGGCGTGACCTATGTACTCAAGGGCTGCGCCGTGGTGACCACGGGCCCCATCGTGGGCTTTCAGGAGGGCCTCATCGACATGAGCGGCCCCGCCGCCCAGTACACGCTCTTCTCCAAGCTGAACAACGTGGTGCTGCACCTGACCAAGCGGGAGGATGTGGATCAGCACGAGCATGAGGAGGTCGTCCGCATGGCCGGGCTGAAGGCGGCCCGCTGGCTGGGCGAGGTGGCTGTGAAGGCGGAGAGCTATGATTCCGAGTTCTACCACTGGCCCACCGCTGCCGAGCGTGCCAACCAGTATCCTGACCTGCCCAAGGTGGTGTATGTGTGCAACTGCATGGCACAGGGCCTGCTGCACGATACTTACTTCTACGGCCGGGACGCCAAGCAGCTGGTACCCACCGTTGTCTCCCCCACGGAGTTCTTTGACGGTGCGATCATCAGCGGCAACTGCGTTTCCGCCTGCGACAAGAACACGACCTATCACCACCAGAACAACGCCGTCATCAAGGCCCTGTGGGCCAAGCACGGCAAGGAACTGAACTTCGTGGGCATCATTCTGAACCCCCTGATGGTCACCCTGAAGGAGAAGCAGCGGGACATCATGATGAGCGTCCGCATCGCCACCGAGGAGTTCGGCGCCGACGCCGCCATCATCTCTCAGGAGGGCTTCGGCAACCCCACCACCGACCTGATGCACGTTTGCCGGGGTCTGGAGAAGCGGGGCGTCAAGACCGTTATCATCACCAACGAGGACGCCGGTACCGACGGTATGTCCGGAGTCTCTGCCGGATGTGGTCACCGAGGCCAACGCCATCGTGTCCACCGGCAACTCAATGCCACCATCCTGCTGCCCAAGATGGACCGTGTTCTGGGCGAGCTGAAGGAGGTGGAGCGTGTCACCGGCGGCAATGTGGATTCCATCAAGCCCGACGGCACGCTGCTGCTGGAGATCCACGGTATCATGGGCGGACATAATCTGCAGGGGTAACACCTACCTGTCCGCTACCACTGTTTGACGAAGGAGAGGAAAGAATGAAGAAAATTTTGTTCTATACCAACCAGTTCTTCGGTCAGATCGGCGGCGAGGATATGGCGTATGCAGAGCTCCAGGTCTTTAGAGGGGATGCATGGTTCCGCCAATACCTTCGGTGCCCTCTGAAGGATATTGCCGAGATCGTGGCCACGATCGTCTGCGGCGATAACTTCTATGCCGAGAACATGGAGACCGGCCGGGCCTTCCTGCTGGAGCAGATCAAGAAGTATCAGCCCGACCTCATCATTGCCGGTCCTGCCTTTAACGCCGGCCGCTTTCGGCATCGCCTGCGGCGACGTGTGCAAGACCGCCAAGGAGCAGGCGGGGGTGGAGGCCATCACCGGCCTGTACGAGGAAAACCCCGCCGTGGATATGTTCAAGAAGGACGTGTACATCCTGCGGGTGGGTAAGTCCGCCGCCGGTATCCGCAAGGCCGTGCCCCTGATGGCCGGCTTTGCCAGAAAGCTGCTGACGGGTGAGCCCATCGGCACGCCGGAGGACGAGCAGTACTATGCCAAGGGCAAGCGTGTGAACATCTTCCGGGAGAAGAACGGTGCCGAGCGTGCCGTGGATATGCTGCTGGCCAAGGCCAAGGGCGAGCCCTACAAGACCGAGCTGGAGATCTCCACCTATGAGAAGGTGGAGCCCTCCGCCCCCATTGCCGACCTCAGCAAGGCCAAGATCGCCCTCTGCACCACCGGCGGCATGGTCCCCATGGGCAACCCCGACCACATGGTGGCGGCTACCGCCAAGTTCTGGAAGGAGTATCCCGTGGAGGGCGACAAGCTGGAGAGCGGCAAGTGGGGAGTCCGTCCACGCCGGTTTCGACCCCGTGTACGCCAACAACGACCCCAATCGGGTCGCCCCTATGATATGCTGAAAATGCTGGAGAAGGAAGGCATCATCGGCAGTGTGTATCCGGCGCTGATCTCTACCACCGGTAACTCCACTTCCGTTGCTGACTCCACCAGAATGGGCCAGGAGATCGCTGAGCGGCTTGTGTCCGCCGGGGTCAATGGCGTCATTCTGACCAGTACCTGAGGTACCTGTACACGTTGCGGTGCAACGATCGTGAAGCAGCTGGAGAAGGCTGGTATCCCCGCCACTCATATCTGCACAGTTACCCCCATTTCCAAGACCGTCGGTGTGGCCCGTATTTTCGGCGCTCAGGCCATCCCCTATCCCACCGGCGATCCCAACCTGCCTCCTGAGAAGGAGATGAACCGCCGTCGTGAGATCGTCATGGGCGCTTTTGAACCTGCTGACCGAGGGCGGGTGGATCCGTGTCCGGCGAGAGCAACGCCGTATTTACTGATTGACAGGAGCCATTACTATGGACAACAAGATTTATGATGTAGTCATCCTGGGCGCAGGCCCTGCGGGCTGGCTGCCGGTCTGTACGCAGGCCGCAGCCGCCTGAGCGTGCTGATCCTGGAAAAGGGCATCGACGGCGGCCAGATCGCCGTGACCCATGACATCGAAAACTATCCCGGCCAGTCCAAGGTGGACGGCATGACCGGTCAGGAGCTGGTGGCTCCCATGACCGAGCAGTGCAAGAAGTTCGGCTGTGAGCGTGTCAGCGACACCATCACCGCCTGCGACTTCAGCGGCCCCGTGAAGAAGTTCGTGGGCAGCAAGGGCGAGTATCTGGGCAAGACCGTTATCGTCTGCACCGGTGCCATGACCCGCTCCATCGGCTGCAAAGAACGAGGCCAAGTATGTGGGCAGGGCATCACTACTGCGCCGTGTGCGACGCCAACTTCTTCGAGGACTTCGAGATCTACGTGGTGGGCGGCAACGGCATCGCCGCCGAGGAGTCCCTTGTATTTGGCAGGCTACGCCAGAAAGGTCACCATGATCCACAAAGGTCCGGCCCTGACGGTGTCCCCCCATGCTGAAGGAGCGTCTGGACGCCGAGCCCAAGATCCACGTCCTGTGCAACGAGGAGGTGGAGGACGTGGGCGGCGACGAGCTGCTCAGCGAGATCGTCCTGAAGAACACCAAGACCGGCGAGGAGACGGTGCTCCACGCCGATGCGGAGGACGGCTTCTTCGGGCTGTTCGGCTTCACCGGCAAAAAGACCACCGGGATGTTCGACGGCGTTCTGGACATGGAGGGCGGCTACATCAAGACCGACGAGTGTATGCGCACCAACGTCCCCGGCGTGTTTGCCGCCGGCGACGTGCGGGTGACCCCCTGCGTCAGGTGGTGACGGCCTGCGCCGACGGCGCCATTGCCGCCATGCAGTGCTACAAGTATATCAGCGCTCAGAAGTGATTTTTTGAAAGGAGTTCATTACTATGCTGGATCTGACCAAGGAAAATTTCGAGGCGGAAGTTCTCAAGGCAGAGGGTAAGGTTTTCGTGGACTTTTACGGCGACGGCTGCGTGCCCTGCGCTGCGCTGATGCCCTATGTTCACGAGTATTCCGAGAAGTACGGTGACAAGATGAAGTTCTGCTCCCTGAACACCACCAAGGCCCGCCGTCTGGCCATCAGCCAGAAGGTGCTGGGTCTGCCGGTCATGGCCATCTATGAGAACGGCCAGATGATCGACTCTGTGGTGAAGGATGATGCCACCGCCGAGAGCATCGAGGCAATGATCCTCAAGTATTGCTGAAAAGCTCATTCCTTTGTGTTCCCGCCCCATGGGCATGGAATAGAAATCTGAAAGGAAGGAGGAAAATAGAAATGGAGTATTCTCAAGGGCAGAAAGGCCATCGTCATCGGTGACCGTGACGGTGTCCCCGGTATGGCCATTGCGGCCTGTGCCGAGCGCTGGCGCCGAAGTCGTGTTCTCTCCTCTACCGAGTGCTTCGTCTGAACGGCCGCAGGTGCTATGGATCTGGAGAATCAGAAGAGAGTCAAGGAGTTCGTGGAGCAGTACGGCCCAGAAAACATTGTTGGTTCTGCTGGGTGCTGCCGAGGGCGAGGTGCCGGTTTGGCAGCCGAGACCGTGACGAACGGTGACCCCACTTTTGCAGGTCCTTTGGCAGGAGTCTCGTTGGGACTCAGGGTTTATCATGTTTGTGAGCCGGAATCAAGGCAGAGTTTGATGAAGCTGTGTCTATGATGAGCAGGTCGGTATGATGGAGATGGTGCTGGACGTTGACGATATCGTCAGCGAAATGACCCATCCGCGATCAGTACTGCAAATAAGTATTAAGCCTTCAAACTATGGTGATATGGGAGCAAATCATCATGGCACAGGCCGCCATCCCTCTCTATTCTATATAAAATTGTATACAACTCCAGGGATTTTCGGTGACCATGACCACCCATACATACGAAAGGTGATCTGACCTATGAAAAGTGTCATCCGTGGAGCCGGCTATGTTCTGGCTCATACCCCCGATATGGTGCTGCACAACGGCACTACCCAGACAACAGAGCGTATCGTCAACCCCGACAGCGAGTATCTCAAGGAGCTGCCCAGCCACATCCGCAGCTTCGAGCAGGCGGTGGCCTATTGGCCCAATCAGGTCTACATTGGCAACAAGACCCCGGATGAACTGGCGGCAGTGGCCCAGCCCTGGTGCGACAAGGAGTGCGACTGCCACTGAGCGGTACGGCAAGTTCGGCCAGATGATGCCGCAGGAGCGAGTTCCTGCTGCTGATGCAGGCCTGCGATGTGTTCGATCTGGTGGAACTGGAGGCCGAATTCGTGGCTGCCAACCGGGAGGCGCTGGCCGCCAACCCCGTCATGGAGCAGAGCGTGCTGGACCGCTTGAAAAACGGCAATTCGCTGGAGAGATCCAGCGGCTGGTGGAGGAAAGAGGGCGCCGAGGGACTGTATCATCTGGGCCAGCTGGTGGGCTGCGTCAACCGGGCCCACGACATCGACGTAACCTCTCCGCCCACGTGATGCACGAGAACCTGGTGTCCAAGGCATCCTCCGTGCTGGCACTGCTGAACGTGATCCACGTCACTGGCATCGATCGTAATCAGGTGGAACGTCATCGACTGTGCCGAGGAGGCCTGCGGCGACATGAACCAGCGCGGCGGCGGCAACTTCGCCAAGTCCGCTGCTGGATCGCCGGTCTGCCCAACGCCACCGGTTCCGACGCCCGGGCCTTCTGCGCTGCCCCCGCTCACGCCATGATCGAGGCGGCGGCTCTGGTGGCCAGCGGCGCTTACCACACCGTGGTGGTCACCGCCGGCGGCTGCACCGCAAAGCTTGGCATGAACGGCAAGGATCACGTTAAGAAGGGCCTGCCTGCTTTGGAGGATATGATCGGCGGCTTTGCCGTGGTCATCACCCAGGACGACGGCGTGAACCCCTTTATCAACCTGAATATGCTGGGCCGCCACAGCGTGGGCACCGGTCTGCCCCGCAGGCCGTCATCACCTCTCTGGTCACCGATCCGCTGGATCGCAACGGCCTGAAGATCACCGACATCGACAAGTACTCCCCGGAGATGCAGAACCCCGACATCACCAAGCCTGCTGGCGCTGGCGACGTGCCTCTGGCCAACTATAAGATGATCGCCGCCCTGGCCGTGAAGCGGGGTGAGCTGCACGGGCTGAGCTGGCCAACTTCACTGGGAGCACGGTCTCACCGGCTTCGCTCCCACCCAGGGCCATATTCCCTCCGGTGTTCCCTATGTGGGCTTTGCACGGGAGGCATTGCTGGCCGGCGATATCAAGCGTGTCATGGTCATTGGTAAGGTTCTCTGTTCCTGGGCCGCCTGACCAACCTCTTTTGACGGCGTTTCCTTCGTCATCGAGGCCAACCCGGCAAGCGAGGAAGCCGCTCCCGCCGTGGACGATACCCAGATCCGTCACATGATCGCAGACGCCATGCGTGGCTTTGCCGAGACGCTGGCAGCGCAGATGGGGGAGTAAGCATGAAGAACGTAAATCAGACCATCGCGGAGACCTTCCGTGAGGTGGCGGAGTATCTGGAGACCGGCCGCTCCGGCCGCCGTCCCCCCTGCTGCTGACCGGTATGGGCAGCGAGCACGGCGAAGAGAACGCCATGCAGGCGGCGGTGATGGCCGCCCGTGTGGGGCTGGACGTGTCCTACATCGGCACGCTGGAGGGGGAGGGGCGTGACCACCGTCCCCGTGGCGGACGAGGAGGCGGGCCACCGCAAGATGGTGGAGCTGCTGGAGAGCGGTGCGGCGGACGCTGCCGTCACCATGCATTTCCCCTTCCCCATTGGCGTGTCCACTGTGGGACGGGTGGTAACGCCCGCTCGTGGTAAGTCCATGTTCCTGGCCACCACCACCGGCACCTCCAGCGCCAACCGTCTGGAGGGCATGATCCTCAACACCATTTACGGCATCATCACCGCTAAGGCCTGCGGGATCCAGGAACCCACCGTGGGCATCCTCAACGTGGACGGCGCACGGGCCTGCGAGATGGCGCTGCGCCAGCTGCAGCAGGCGGGCTATCCCATCCGCTTTTGCCGAGTCCGTCCGGGCCGACGGCGGCGCGGTGCTACGCGGCAACGATGTGCTGCAGGGGACCCCCGACGTGATGGTGTGCGACTCCCTGACGGGCAACGTGCTCATCAAGATGCTCACCGCCCTTCACCACCGGCGGCAGCTTCGAGTCCACCGGCTACGGCTATGGCCCCGGCATCGGCAAGGAGCTATGACAAGCTGATCTTATCATTTCCCGTGCCTCCGGCGCTCCCCTGATCGCCAACGCTCTGGAATTTGCTGCCCAGCTGGTGCGGGGCAAGGTGTGCAGAAGATCGCCAAGGCGGAGTTTGCGCTGGCCGACAAGGCCGGGCTGGAGGAGCTCCTGCGCCAGAAGCGGGAGGCTTCCGCCCGGCGGCAGCCAAGGCCGAGGTGAAGGCTCCCGCCAAGGAGCCCTGCACCGCAGGCATCCCCGGCATCGAGGTCATGGACATGGAGGATGCCGTGAAGGTGCTGTGGGCCAAGGATATCTATGCCGAGTCCGCTATGGGGCTGCACCGGCCCGCTGGTGCTGGTCAGCGATGCCAACGAGGAGCGGGCCAAGACCCTGCTGCGGGAGGCCGGCTACATCGGCTGAGGCTTTGACAGAAGCGGCGATATCTGCTACAATGGAAGTACCTCATAGAACACAGGAGGTGGGACCATGCGGCATCAGATCGCTCTGGCGGTGGCTCTGCTGGGCATCAGCTCCATGCTGTGTCTGGAACTGATGAAGAAGGTAGGCCGGCGGCTGGAGGAGCAGCAGAAGAAAAAGGAAAAGAACGAAGAGGTAACCGCACACCCCGGCCCAGCCTCCGGGTGTCTGTCTGCCCTTTTCTTGACAGGGGAGACGGTAGATGATACCATATATAATAAGTGAGTTGTTTCCGACGGCGAAGGGGTGGAGCATTTGGACAAGAAAAAGTGGGAGCAGGAGAATGTGCTGCGGCTGGTGAAAAAAGTCGCAAGGGCGTCCTGCGGGTGGTGTTCAGCCGGTTTGGCCTCATGGCGCTGCTGCTGATTCTGGAGCTGGTGCTTCTGTGGATGATGTGGCGCTGGTTCAACAACGATTTCGAGTGGTTTGCGGCGGTGCAGGGCGTGTTCACCGTGCTGATGTTTTTTCCATCTCTTTAACAGCGACATGGACGCCACGGGGAAGCTGACGTGGATGTTCCTGCTGGCGGTGATCCCCATTCCCGCCAGTATTT
>VOFB01001324.1_pt1 | contig 29006 bp, 45 predicted proteins | sample 5384141 | NCBI WGS metagenome assembly VOFB01 (sample SAMN12384721, study PRJNA508395) | human gut metagenome | isolation source: healthy gut A | host: Homo sapiens | reverse complement strand
CAGGTACGGCGCTCGTTGACCAGCACGGCGCAATACTCGCCGCGCTCGGTATCGTCTCTGCTGTATATGACCGCGACAGAACAGGCATTGGGCACAAGGTAGACGCAAGCCTTCTCGGCTCCGCACTTGACCTCCAGATAGAACCGCTCAACTACTTCATGAACGGCGGCGAGCTGACTCCGCGCACCGATACCGGCCTGTCCACACGTTTCCATCAGTCGCCCTACGGCGTTTATGAGACAGCCGACTCCTGCATAACGCTCTCTTTGAACCCGTTTGATAAGCTGGAAAAAGCTTTTACTCCGGGCTCGCTTGCAGGCTTCACCGCAAGAGATCAGATGGAAAACCGCATTGAGTTTGACAAGGTCGTCTGCGCCGAGATGAAAAAGCGTACCACGGCAGAGTGGACGGAGATATTCGAGTCGCTCGGTATGTGGTACGAGAAGGTGAACGAGTATGAAGACGTTGTCAACGATGAACAGGTCATATTCAACGAAACCTTCATCACGATGAACCACCCCGTCGCCGGAGAGGTAAAGGTCCTCGGCCACGCGAACCGCTATGACGGTAAGCCCTTGCCGCTGCGCAGGCTGCCGCCCGATTTGGGAGAGAACACCTTGGAGCTGCTCAGAGAGTGCGGCTACTCGGAAGAAAAAATAGCGGATATGCTCAAATCAGGGAAAGCTGTAGCAAAGGCGGAATAATTCCGTACTCAGCTAAAAAGATATATTTTAATAGAAGAAGGAGAAAAAAATGAAAAAACTCACAGCAATCATTCTTTGCGTTGCCATGGTCGCCTGCCTGCTCGCAGGCTGCGGCTCCAGCAGCACCGCGACCACTGCACCCACAGCCCAGGACAACACGGCCGTAAGCACCGATACCGCAGCTTCTGCCGATGTCATCACGCTCAAGCTCGGCATGGTTGACCCCGACGGCAGCAACTTCCACAAGGGCGCTCTCGCGATCGCTGAGGAAGTTGAGAAAGCAACCGAAGGCCGCATCAAGATCGAAGTCTTTGCGGGCGGCCAGCTCGGAAACGAGAGATATGTATGAGGGCGCTCAGCTTGGCACCATTGACATGTTCACCGCTTCCAACGCTGTCCTCACTTTTTCATTCCCGAGATGGCAGTTCTCGACCAGCCCTTCCTTTTCAATGATGCCGATGAGGCTCATCGCGTTATCGACGGTCAGGTCGGTCAGCTTATCGCAGAGAAGACCGCCGCTCAGGGCGTTCACACTGTCGGCTGGATGGACGTCGGCTTCAGAAATGTTTTCTCCACTCGTCCCGTTGAGACCATTGAGGACTTCAAGGGACTGAAGATCCGCACCATGGAAAATGACCTGCACATCGCCGCTTTCAACGCTCTCGGCGCGATCGCCACCCCGATGGCTTCCGGTGAAGTCTTTACCGCTCTCCAGCAGGGCACTATTGATGCGGCTGAGAACGCTGTTGCAAACCTTATTGCAAACCGTTACTATGAGATCACCAAGAACGTCACCATGACTAACCATGTATTCGGCTTTATGGGCGTGTTCATGTCCGACAAGGCATACAACACCATCCCCGCCGATCTGATGGATGCATTCATGTCCGGCGTCAAGGCCGGTGCTGACCGTCAGCGCCAGTACCTCGTCGAGGCCAATGACAGCGCACGTGAGGAGCTTGTCGAAGCTCGGCGTCAACTTCTACGAGATCCCCATGGATGAGCTGCGCGCGGTCGTTGATCCCGCGATGGAGCAGTTCTCCGATAGAATCAATCCCGATTGGGCCGCTGCAATCGAGGCGGACAGAGCAGCCTGATCATACTACACTTTTGAAGACACGGTCGGATTTATCCGGCCGTGTCTATGAAAAGGGAAACCACATGAAAAAATATTGTCCAAGCTTCAGAAAATTGAAGACTTTATACTTTTTCTGACCTTTGTGATAATGATACTGGGAGCATTCGCTCAGGTGCTCAACAGAAACATATTTAAGTTCGGCATAAGCTGGCTGGAGGAAATATCCCGTTACTGCATGGTATATATGGCGCTGCTTGCTACGGAAGCAGGTCTGCGTGACGGCTCCCAGATATCTCTCACTGTCCTGACCGACAGGCTCGGCGGCACGGCAAAGACTGTGTGCCACGTAATTTCTAAAATCGTTGTTATCGTATTCTCAGCAGTCTGCTTTTATTTTTCTTTCAGTATCATTCAGACTCAGATAATGTCCGGTCAGGTTTCGTCCGGACTGCGCGTCCCGATGTGGATACCTTATTCCGCACTTCCCCTGAGCTTCGGGATCATAACTATAGTTCAGACTGTTACGCTCGTGCTGTCATTCTTCACCGGCAAGGGCGATGATATACCGGAGAAAAGGAGGCGGCAGAATGACAGGGTATGTGCTCTTTGCGTCCATGATAATAATGCTCCTCGTAGGCGTGCCGATTTCCGTCACGCTAGGCGCGGCAACGCTGGCGGCGCTGCTTACACTCGATGTGCCGCTTGCGGTCATTCCGCAGCGTCTGTTCACTGCGCTGGACGCATCCTCCATCATGGCAATACCGTTCTTTGTCCTTGCGGGCAACTTCATGTGCGAGGCGGAATATCCCGCCGACTTGTTGATTTCTGCAACAGCATTATAGGAAACATCCGCGGCGGTATGGCCTATGCGATGATCCTTGCCTGTGCGTTCTTCGCGGCGCTGTCGGGTTCCGCACCCGCGACTGTGCTTGCTATCGGCGGAATGCTCTATTCCGACATGGTAAGGATAGGCTACCCGCCGATCGCTCCGCCGGTCTTTTGGCAGTTGCCGAAGCGGTCTTGGCCCCATTATCCCCCCCGTCAATAGTCATGGTAGTCTACTGCACTATTACAAACAGCTCCGTGGGCGACATGTTTAAGGCTGGTATCGTTGCCGGTATTATTATAGCGCTGGTACTGTTTTCGCTCTGCGGCTTCTACGCACGGAGAGAAACTGGCCGCGCAATACTGTGAAGCACTCCGCCAAGACGATCGGTATAAACTTCGTTCATGCTTTCCCGGCACTTCTTCTGCCTGTTATAATTCTCGGCGGTATATATTCCGGCTTGATGACTCCGACGGAATCTGCTTCTGTGGCTGTCGTATATTCTTATATAGTAGGCCGGTTCGTCTATAAAGAGATCGATCTCAAAAATGTTTACCGTATCATACTTGACTCAGGCAAGAGCAGTGCTATAGTTCTGTTCATCATCGCGACCTCCGCCGCGTTCTCGTGGCTGTTCACATTCTCCGGAATTTCCAGCCAGATCGTCAACGCAATCGTTGCGATGAATCTTGCGCCATGGCTGTTCTGCCTTGTCGTGGCGATAATCCTGCTGATCTTCGGCACCTTCCTTGAGGGCATTTCAATCTGCGTGCTGCTTGTTCCGGTGCTCTGGCCTATCGCGCAGAGCCTCGGCGTGAACGCGATCCACTTCGGCATGATTGTCTGCGTCGGCATCGTCATCGGCAATATGACCCCGCCTGTCGCGGTCAACCTCTTCGCCTCGGCTTCGGTTTCCAAGCTTTCCATAAGCGAAATCGCGAAGGGTGAAATACCGTTCTTCCTCGGCTTCGTGGCTGTGTTCTTCCTCTTTGTTCTTGTTCCGGGGATGAGCACTCTGCTGCTGTAAATGCCGACAGTTATAATTGAAAGCATCATATAACAGGAGACAGAATTATGGAATACAAAAACAAACTTATTCTGGTTGAAAAGCCCAGAAAAAATGTAGCGCTCATAACTCTCAACAACCCTCCCTTGAATCTGGTAACGCTTGACCTGAGCGCCGAGCTGCGCGAGACGCTCTTCAAGCTTGAGCAGGACGACGAGGTTCGTGTTATCGTCCTCACAGGCTCCGGCCAGCGTGCTTTCTGCGTCGGCTCCGACGTCAAGGAATTCCCTCAGGTGTGGGATGATGTCATCGGTAAAAAGCTCCAGAAGGAAAACGAGACCTTCAACTGCATAGAGTTCCTTGAAAAACCCGTTATTGCCGCAATGGAAGGTACTGTCTGCGGCGGCGGTTATGAGATGGCCATGGCCTGCGATCTGCGCATAATGTCTGATATAAGCAAAATCGCCCAGCCCGAAATAAACCTTGGCGTATTTCCCGGCAGCGGCGGTCTGTTCCGCCTGCCCAGGATCGTCGGCGCGGCAAAGGCTATGGAAATGATGTTCCTCGGCGAGTTCATAGAAGCGGACGAATGCCTGCGGCTCGGCCTCGTCAACAGGCTTGCCCCCGCGGGACATGTTGTTGAAGCGGCGCTCGATATGGCCGAAAAATCGGTCAGAAGCCGTTTGAGGCAATAAAGCTGATAAAGAAGGGCGTCCGCGAGATCGGTAATTCCGGTTCAGCCGAATGCTTCTATAAGAACCTCGAGTTCAGCAAGGACGTTTTCAAAACCCCGGACTGTGCGGAAGGCGTTGATGCTTTCCTCCATAAACGCACTCCCAAATTCAAGTGATCCTCCGCGTCCGGGCATCCAACGAAGGGGCTGTCTCATTAAGAGGCAGCCCCCCAAAATGCAAATTGAGACAGCCGCAGCTATAAGAGTATGCGGATGGTATACTTAGATGAATGCTGACACAAAAGGTAAAGTAAGTTTTGACCCGGCATGGTGCAAGGGCTGCGGCATATGCGCCGCCTTTTTGCCCGGTCAGGGCGATAAGGATGGACAGCAAAAACCGGTTGCCGCGGATGGCTGCATTGCCTGCCGCCGCTGTGAGCATCTTTGTCCGGATATGGCTGTGACGGTCACTGCAATATTGAGCGAATGATGGAAAAATACACACTGATACAAGGAAATGAAGCCTGCGTCCTCGGCGCGATGGCAGCGGGGATGAGCTTCTACGCAGGCTATCCGATCACGCCCTCAACGGAGATCGCCGAGCTTTCGGCGCTTTTGCTGCCGAAGTCGGGCGGAACTTTTATCCAAATGGAAGATGAGATAGGCAGTCTTATGTGCGTTCTGGGGGCAGCGGCAGCCGGCAGACGGGCTATGACCGCCACGAGCGGTCCCGGCTTTTCCCTGATGCAGGAGAGCATCGGCTATGCCGTAATTGCGGAACTCCCGTGCGTGATCGTGAACGTGCAGCGGCAGGGACCATCGACCGGTATGCCCACTTCACCCTCTCAGGGCGACCTTATGCAGTGCCGCTGGGGCACGCACGGGGATCACCCGATCATAACGCTCTCCCCATCCTCCGTTGAGGAGACTTACACGCTCATAATGGAAGCGTTCACGCTTGCCGAGAGCTACAGGACTCCCGTCATTTTCCTGATGGACGAGATGATCGGGCATCTGCGCGCGGGCGTCGCTTTGCCGGAACTGTCGGAGCCGCCGCGGCTGAACTGCGAATTTTACAAAACAGCTCCGTATTGCACGGAGCCGGAGAGTATGTCCCGCACATGCCGCCGATAGGCTATGGACAGCGGTACAACATTACGGGACTTATTCACGACGAAAGCGGCTTCCCGACAAACAGCAACGCCGAATGCGAAAGGCTGCTGACCCGGCTGAATGATAAAATAGAAAAGAATCTGGACGATACATGCCGCAGTGAAGAATATTTGACCGGGGACGCCGATGTTCTCATTGCCTGCTTCGGGGGCGCGGCATTGGCCGTGCGTGCTGCGGGTGGATATGCTGCGCGCAGAAGGAATACGTGGGATGTTTCGCCCGGTCACAGTATGGCCGTTCCCGGCGGAAGATTTAAGCGTGCTGCCAGGCAAGCTAACAGACTGTATGCCGCGGAGCTTAACATGGGGCAGATGGCACAGGAACTTGAAAAATACACGTCAGGCCGGGAAGTTGGGCGCATATGCAAATATAACGGGCAGCCGTTATATCCGAAAGAGATCACTGCGCGCATAAAAGAGGAGATCAGTCATGGCGGATAAGGATACGGAGCAGTATCTCAGAAAAGAAAACATGCCGCATATCTGGTGTCCAGGCTGCGGCAATGGGATCCTTATGCACGATGTTATTCGTGCGATACATTGCTCGGCCTGAACAGGGACAGGGTATGTATCGTTTCGGGCATAGGCTGCTCGTCAAGAGCCGCCGGATATATGAACTTCAGCACGGTGCACACCACTCACGGCCGCGCGATCCCGTTTGCGACCGGTGTGAAGCTCGCTGATCCTACGCTGGAAGTTATCGTGATAACCGGAGACGGCGACCTTGCCGCGATAGGTGGCAATCACTTCATCCATGCCTGCCGCCGAAACATCGGGCTCACGGTCGTGGTGTTCAATAACGAGATATACGGCATGACGGGCGGGCAGTATTCACCGACAACGCCGACTGGGGATCACGCGGCCACCGCGCCCTATGGCAATCTTGAGCGCAGCTTTGATATAGTCAGTCTGGCTAAAGCAGCCGGTGCTGGCTTTGCCGCGCGCGGGGACTGCTATCACACCGAGCTGACGGTATCTCTTATTGCGAGTGGGATAAAGCATCAGGGTTCTCAGTCATTGACTGCGCCAGCATATGCCCGACCTACTACGGACGTAAAAACGGGAACGTCAGCCCAGTCGATATGCTCCGTTGGCAGCGCGATAATCTGAAGCCAGTGAAGTGCGGGGAACAATTTGACGGCTATTCCATCGGAGCCGCATTTGAAAACGAGTACCCCGAATATACACAAATATACGAAAAATTGCTTCACAGCTTAGCGGAGGGCGGCAATGAGACATGAAATCAAATTTGTCGGATCCGGCGGCCAAGGTATCATAACCGCCGCGATAGTCCTCGCCGAGGCCGCGGCAAACTGCGGGCTCAACGCCACGCAGACGCAGGCCTACGGACCGGAGGCCAGAGGAAGCCTTTGCAGCTCAGAGACGATCATCAGCAGCGGCGCGATATTGTTTCCGAAAATCGAGCATCCGGATATCCTAGTGCTGCTCACGCAGGAGGCCTGCGATATTTATTCCGCCGTTGCTGGCAGCAAATGTACGATCCTGACGGATTCGTCGCTTTCGGTTACTGGGGCTGCCAGGGTTATCAGCCTGCCGATTTTTTCGGCCGCGGAGAAAACTTGCGGTAAAAGCAACTGTGTAAATATGCTTACTGTCGGCGCAATCAATAGGCTCTGCCACATAGTGCCGGAGACTGCGCTTTCGCTTGCTGTTAAAAGGCACCTGCCACAGACTTCATGGGAAAGCAGCATCGCGGCCTGTATGACTGGAGCGGAGCTTGCCGGAAGCGCAAAAGCTTGACTGACTTTTGGAGGAGAGTTTTATGGGCTCAGTGTTTGAGGTAGGGGATGCTTCTGTGCTTTGGAGCTTCATGGCCGTTCAATATCGTCAAGTCATACCGTTCCCGCACAGCCGCGGGAAAAGCATCGGCTTTGAGCTACTGATAATGGTCGGGTATCTCTGCGGAATTGCGGGAAAGCTTATAACGCACAATGTTAATTTTGTTTTGTGCGTGTATATTCTGGACCTGGCGATGGTAGCCGCTGATTTCACGCTTACATTGCGCAACAGAAAATTGGATGCGCTTAGCGCGAAAGGCTCCCTGTACGCCACGGCTCAGGTGAGCCGTGGCGGGTACCTTTATATCTCCAGCGCATTATGCAGCTTGTCGCTGGCAGCTTTTTTTTCTTGTCGAATGCGTGGGTGTAGATGTCCAGCGTTGTCGAGACCTGCGCGTGCCCGAGGAGACTTGAGACTGTCGCAACGTCCGTGCCGTTTGCAATCAGCAAGCTTGCGTTCGTATGACGGAGCGAATGCACGTTCAGATTGTATGGCAGATCGTTTTTCTTGAGGATCAGTTTGAAGCGCCATGTGAATGTCGTCGGCGTCATAGGCTCGTCTAGCTCATGCTTTCTGAACAGAAAGTCGTTGTCGGTTATAATTCGACCCTCATAGTGCAGTGCCTCAGTCTCGCAGTAGCGGCGGTACTCTTTCAGCAGCGTCCCCATCTCCGGTGAGAAGTACACATAGCGATTGCCTGCTTTGGTTTTCGGCTCTTTGATGCAGATATCCTCACCGCTGACCTTGACCACGTTTCGGCAGATATGTATGCTGCGCCCGGCGTAGACAATGTCGCTCCACTTTATGCCGCAGCACTCGCCGCGCCGTATCCCGGTCGCGATGATGAGCTTGAAGTAAGTCTCGTACTTGATGCTTTCTTTCTCCAGCGCACAGATGAGCTTTTGCAGAATCTCTTCGTCGGCAACGACCTGCTGCTTTTTATCGATATTTGAATACTTGTAGGTGCGCCAAGCGGGGTTGTGATCCAACAAACCGCTCTCCACTGCATCGCTGAGTATCCCGCACAGACATGCGTGGACTCCCTCAACGGTCAGCTCGGAGAGCGGTTTGCCGTTTATCATATTCTTTTCTTTGCGCAGAGCGACGTAGAGCTTTCGGAAGTGTTCCGGCCGCAGCTCCGTGAGTTTGTAGTGACCTATGTGCGGAAGAAACCTGTCGATGTCGCTTTTCTCACGAGCCACCGTGGAGCTTGCGAGCTTGTTTGGCGCGATGTTCCCGAACCAGTACTTTGAGTATTCAGCGAGAATCATGTTGGATGCCGTTTGCTGCGGCTGCTGCTTGCAGCTGAGCTCAAAGAGCACAGCCTGTTCGTTGAGCCATTTCTCTGTCTGCTTCGGCGTCATGCCGGCAGGCGGATGCACCGTCTGCTGCATGGATTTGAGCCTGTTCCCGGCACAGTCATAGCCCATTGAGACTACGATCAAGTAGATGTTCCCGCGTTTTCTTATGCTTGCCATATCCGTCAATTCCTTTCTGTTGACCTCGGCAGAGTAGAGGTCTGGTTTGCAGACACAACATACTGCAAACGGGTACGGAAAGCTATTACTATTTTTGAACGCAGGAGAAATTCTACCAAACCAACAATGATTACGGTCTTGATCTTATAGACTCACCAAACTGCACGGCGGCAAATGCTTCGGCTGCACTGCGCTTTTTGTCGAGCCGTGGGTGACAGTACGTGCGCTCGAGGAAGGACGTATCGCAGTGACCGACAAGGTCAGCGACGGTCTGCTTATCAACTCCGCTGTGCAGGAGAGTTGTCACATAATAATGCCGCAGTGTGTGAAGATGAAATTCGTGCGGCAGACCGATGCTGTCATATATTTTGCGGAGCGTCTTTGAGAACGTGTCGGGATGAATGAGCTTGCCGTGCTCGTTCGTGAATATGTACTCGCTGAGTTCTTCTCCACTTACTTCACCGGCGTTCAGCATCTTTTTGAGTTCATCCTCCATTTGCATAGTTTTTGTCTGTACCTGACCTCCGCCGCTCAGCAGTTCATCGACTGTGATCTCGCAGGCACCCTTCCACTGAAAGCCATGCTCCGGGTCTAACTCAAACGCGATGGACTTACCCTCAGGAGCAAGACTGTTCTTGCTCTGCGCTATGACTCTTACAGTCGGCTCATCCTGTATGCTGCACCGGGGCAGGGCGGAAAGACCTGCCGCGAAATTAGACGCAGCGAAAACCTTCAAGAAAAAGGTGACAACCAAGATATCTGGAAGGTTCAACAGGGGGCGTATAAAAAATACTTTGCCCGTGTGAGCAAAGGGAAGATGTCCAAGCCGGAATTTGAAGTCTGGGCGCGTGAGGCAGAGCGCATGCGCGATGAGGCGCTTGCGGAGGACGAGATGGCGCGGGACAAAGCCGCACATGAGCAGATCGTGCGGAGGGTAACGGAGGAGCTGAACATAGAATAAAAAGCATTGTCAAGTAAATTTTGATTTTACTTGACAATGCTTTTTCTCTGAGTATAGTAGTATATAGAATATAATTATACTTTTTACGGAGGTGAGGAGCAGTGCAGGCTAAACACGAAATCGAACGACAGTTAGAAAACTTCAAAGAAAACCAGCTTATTTTTGCAAGTCGGCTCTACCGTCAAAGTCTTAGCAATACTGTATCTGAATCAGCTTACTACAAGACGTTGGAGCGCATGTGCCAACAAAACACCTTGGCTCATGTCTCAAGAGGAATATACTGCAAACCGGCTCGCGGTAAGTACGGAATAAGACTTCCTTCCGAACGTGATGTTATTCGCGAGTTTACGCGAGAAGGAAACGGGACTGTAATAGGCTATGCGTTATATAATCAACTGAACCTGACTACTCAAGTGCCTGAAGCTGATCGAGGTATACTCTTCCCTATCTGACCAGCAGACAAAGCGAATAGGAAGCGTTCGGCTTACTCAGAAGGAATTGAAATACTCACCGGAAGCGGTACGAATGATCCAAATACTTGAAGTACTGAAGAACTACTATGAAATACAGGATTTGAATCAGAACCAATTTATTAAGCTTTGTGAAGAGTTCGCTCCGCATTATTCCGATGAAATATTTGAGTATGTCAATTCGCGGATTCATTATCCTAAACATACCATCGCATTCCTACGCAGCATCCTCGATTATTATGGAGTGAAAAATAATTTGAATAAGTATCTGTCTGCGATGTCCGAATACAAATATCCGAAAATGGAGGCGCTGCATGAAACTACATGAATTTCTATGGTGCAGCTCCTGATGCGGGTGATAGAGCCCCAGCGGGTATTCGTCCGTCGTGAGCGGGTGTTATTGCGCAGTGACAAGGTCAAGCTCATAGTCGTCCCCGCCTGCGTGCGATGGGCGTAACGGTGTTATGTGGAACGCCGTCGTCTCGGCGAAAATGACCGCCGCCTCACATCCGTATAGCCGCGCCAGACATTCAGTATACGCTCGGCAAGCACCGCGGCGCGCGCACTGTCCGAAGCGCGCAGCCGGATGACCGACATCGGCCATTTGAGTATTCCGGCGCGCGCACATCAGGAAAGCCGTTAAACTCAAGCTCCTGCTCGATGGCGGCACGCGTCATTGCAAACTCATAGCGTCCGCCCTGAAAATGCTCATGGCTGAGTATGCTGCCGCCCACTATAGGCAGGTCGGCATTCGAGCCTACGAAATAAATGCGGCAGCTGCCGCACTAAGTCCAGGAGCTTATCAAACGCGGCGCGGTCGATCTTCATAGGTACATGGGCGGAGTTCAGCACGATGCAGTGCTCATTGTAATAGACGTAAGGCGAGTACTGCAAGAACCATTCCTCGCCGCAGACGCTGAGCGGGATGAGCCGGTGGTTCTGCCGCGCCGGGTGGTTCATGCCCCGGCATAGCCCTCGTTCTCGCGGCAGAGCTGGCAGCGTGGGTAACCGGACTGCGGCGCAAGGCGCGCCGCTGCGATCGCCCGGGGGTCCTTCTCAGGCTTTGAGAGGTTAACGGTTATGTCCAGGGCACCGTATTCACAGTTATAGACCCAATGCATATCCTTGGCTATGCGGTCGCGGCGGATATAGTTGACATCGCCGCTGAATTTATAAAACCAGTCCGTCGCCGCTTGTGGCGACACAGCGTAAAGCTCCGCAAAACGTCGGCGCACCTCCCGCGGCCACGGCGTGAGAGCGCCTAGGGAGCGCCGTGTCAAAGAGATCGCGCGCGGTGGAGTTATCGTCGATGACATGGCGCTGCACAGCGTCATCCGTAAGCGCCGACAGTATCTCGGGCAGGGCGCAAGGCGCGCTGCCGTCGCCCTCGGCAAAGTCGAGGCGCATTTATCTCCAATATCCGGTTATAGGCAATGCAGCTATCGGCCGCGGTTATCAGTCCTTTTTTCAAGACCGTAGTTCACAAGCGCATCTATATAAGCTTTCATATCTTCTCCAAAGGCAGCCGCCCTCATGGCGGATATTCAGCACATGGCATTTCCCCGCGCCAAGCACTCTTTCTATGCCCGCGCAGAATTCCGGCAGCATATCCAGCGGCACGAAAGCCTGAAGCGTACCGGCGAAGCCCCCACCGTGAACGCGGAACGCGCCGCGCCCGTCCAGCAGCTTTTCCGTCAGCGCCAGTGCAAGGGCAAGCTCCTGATGGAAAAACGCCACCGGCGGGGATGACATTTTGCAGATACATCCACGATGAGCGTCCGGATTCCGACACAAGGCGCAGAAACTCGGCAAAATCCCCGGAAATGAGCGCGTTTACCTGCGCGTCCACGCGGCGGTTATCGCTAAATATATGGATCGCGCGCAGTGCCGCGCGCGGTCGCCTGCGGCGGCGCGAACCTCGGCAAGGCGGCTGAAAAACTCAGCTTCGTCCACCTCGCGCAGATGCTCCTTGCCGAAAACGCAGCAGACAGCGCCGAGCTCCCGCGGTATCGCCGCATAATCATCCGTGAGATCGGCATGATCCGCGCCGCTGTCAATGATGCACAGGGCATGACCGCTGGATGAGAAATCAAAAGCGATTGGCGTGACCTTCGGCTCGTCCGCATTCGCGAAGTCTATGGAGACGATGTTGCCGACAGAGGACGCCGTCTGATCCATCAACCCGCTGGGCTTGCTGGAAGTACACGTTCTCGGCATACTTGCTGAGCTGGGCGATCTTAACAGCGCTCAGCCGTGCCCCGGCAAGGTGGTTCATTACCGTGCCCATGAGCACTTCAAATGCGGCGGAGGAGGACAGCCCGCTGCCCGGCAGGACGGTGGACACCACATAGGCGTCAAAGCCCGGCACCTCATATCCCTGCGCCGTCACCGCCGCCGCGACACCGCGCACGAGCGCGGCCGTCGTCTCTAGCTCCGCGGGGACAGGCTCAAGCTCATCCAGCGCGACGGTAACAGGGGCATACCCATCGGAGTTAACGTGTAGCAGCGCTGCGCGTTCAGTGCCACGGCGGCTCTTGTGTCCAGATTTACCGCCGCTGCCAGCACTCGGCCAAGCTGGTGATCCGTATGGTTGCCGCCGAGCCCGTGCGCCCCGGCGCGGAGAATATATACTCCGCGCGTCTGCCGAAAACGGCTTCAAATTCTTTTTTTCAAATCATCGTACATCTTTTGCTTCTCAGTCCGTTCACCATTCAAACTTATAGACTGCCTTCTCGTTATAGTCTCTTCCCGGGCCGAAAACGGCGTTGGGGAACGCCGGCTGATTCGGCGTGTCCGGGAAGAACTCAGGCTCGACGCAGAAGCCGGAATATCTGCCGTATACGGTGCCGCCCTTCCCGGCAATGCCGGGCAGCATGTTGCCGGTATAAAACTGCACGCCCGGCTGGGTGAGGCTCATTTTCATGCGCCTGCCGGTCAGCGGCTCGAAAAATCTCGCCGAACGGGCGGAGAGTACCGAACTCACCGTCTGCAGCCATGCAGTGGTCATAGCCGCCGAGACTGCTTTCAGCGAGCGGAGCGATGTCCTGCCCGATGGGCTTCTCGGTCCTGAAATCGAGCGGCGTGCCCTCAACGCTCTTGAGCCTGCCCGTCGGCATGAAATGGTCATCCACCTCGACGTATGACGAGCTATAGAGCTTCACCCGCGTTGAAAGCACATCTATGTTCCGCCCCTGTCCGGCAAGATTGAAGTACGCGTGGTGCGTCAGATTCACGGGGCAGGGGGCGTCACACACTGCCTCATAATGCGCAAGCAGCTCGTTTTCCGCGTTCAGCCCATAGCTGACCGAGGCTTTGAGATTTCCGGGATACCCCTGGTCGCAGTCAGGGCTGAAGAGCTCAAAGCGGGCAAAGACCGCGTCGCTGTCCCGGTACGTATCGGCAGACCAGAGGAGCTTTGAAAAGCCCATGACCCCGCCGTGCAGCGAGCAGTCGGGCTTGTTGGCGGATACGCCGTACTCTCTGCCGTTAAGGGAGAAGCGCGCGCCGTTTATGCGGTTGGCAAAGCGCCCGACGGTCGTGCCCAGATAATATCTGTTGGCGCTGTAGCCCTCAAGACCGTCATAGCCGAGGAGGACGTCGTCAACGCCGTGCAGACGCGACGGGACGGAGAGCGACACGAGCGTCGCCCCAGCGAGGACACGGTCAAAGTCAGTTCCCCCGCGCTGAGAGTGACGAGCTTTACCTCTCTGCCGTCGTCCAGCGTGCCGAAGGTTTTTATTTCTGAATTCATGCTTGTTCTCCTGTGCGAAAAAGAAGGCATACAGCTCAGCGGTGTATAACGCAGCAGAGCCAATGCCTTCTTTTTTGCGTGATAAGTATTTCAGGTTCTGGCCTGATTGGGCTGCGGGTTGCAGGGCAGCGGATTGCCCGCCGCGGTATAGAGCGCGTACCACTCGTCACGGGTGAGCGTGATATCCGCCGCGTCGAAGCACTCCTTCAGGCGCGAGGCTCTGATCGTGCCGGTGATGGGCTGCATATGCGCCGGGTGACGCAGTATCCACGCGAACGCGATGGTGCTGGGGGAGACAGAATACTTCTCGGCCAATTCATCGAGAACCTTGTTCAGCTCTGGGAACTTGGGGTGGCCGATGAAGATACCCTCCTGAAAGCCGAACTGCAGCGGCGACCAGGTCTGGATGGTAATGTCGTTCAAGCGGCAATAATCCAGGATCCCGCCGTCGCGGTCAACAGCGCCGTCATTGCCCATATTGGTGTATATTCCCTGGGAGACCATGCCGCAGTGAGCGATGCTGAACTGCATCTGGTTTATGACAAGGGGCTGTTTGACATAGCGCTTGAGAAGCTCGATCTGCATGGGAGTGGCGTTGAGACGCCAAAGGCGCGGACCTTGCCGTTCTGCTGGAGGATGCCGAAAGCCTCGGCTATCTCTTCCGGCTCATAGAGAGCGTCCATGCGGTGGATGAGCAGCACGTCGATATAGTCGGTACCGAGCCGCTCAAGGCTGCCGTCGACCGCGGAGAGAATATAATCCTTCGACAGGTCGAAAGCGTTCATCGCCTTTCTGATGCCGCACTTGGTCTGGATGAACATACGGTCGCGCAGGCTTGGGTCGAGTTTGACAACATCGCCGAATACCTTTTCGCTGAGGCAGCCGCCGTAGAGGTCGGCAAGGTCAAAATAGGTTCCGCCGAGGTCAATAGAGGTTCGGATATAATTGTCCGCGTCGGGCACGGAGAGATTGTTCATTCTCCGGCAGCCGACCGCCATTGTCGGGACTGTCATGTCCCCGATTTTTACTGTTCTCATTTACAAGATGTTCCTTTCTGAACAGCGGCAGGCGAGATCATTTCTTGAGTTCGCCCCGGTAAAATGGATATTGCACTTGTCGCAGCCGCTGCCGATGGTCGAGCCGAGGTGCAGCTTGAAGCCGTTGGCGTCGGCAACGCCTCTGTCGCCCTCCATGACCATGTCGCACAGAAGGTCGATGTCCTCGTCGCTGAAGCCCATCTTCTGCCATGAGGCAACGAGGGGGGCAGTAGTTGAGATATGCGTCGGCATTATTTTCATCGGAGGTGACGGGGTCCATGATGAAGACCTTTTTCATCAGCTCGTTGAAAGAGAAGGCGCACATTTCGTTGCCGTTCAGATGGCGGCCTTCGACGGCGGGAAGCCGCTCTGACGCCGTGGATTTCTCTGCCGCAGCGGCGGATTGCGCGGCGGTGATGCCTCGGCGTCGACGCTTACGCCTTGCGCATTTCGTCAAAAAGAAGTGCGAACCATGTTCCGCGGAACTCTATCGCGCTGCGTACTGCTTCGACGATCTCGTCTACCTGATTGGGTGTGTTTTTGATTTTAGACATAGTTTTATCCTCCGTCTCCGTAATTTGTTTCTCCATTTGTTTCTTTTGTTTCTCTGTATGTTAGTTCTTGCTCATGTACTCATGCGCGGTATCAACGGCGACCTTTATCTTGTCGTTGCTGATGCCGTGCCCCTGAATGGTGCAGTCGGCGCCGAGCATATAGCCGCTGAGCGTATCGACGTTCTTGAGGATGTCCGTGACTTCTGCGCGTATCTCATCATCGCTGCCGTTGAGGATGACGCCGCGGTTGTTCACGCCGCCGAGAATGGGCTTGCCGCCGAAGAGCTTTCTGCCCTCGGAGAGGGTGAGGCCGGTGTCCTTGACGGACCAGTTGGCGATAGCACAGGGGTATTCGGTGTAGCGGGCGGGGTGGAAACATAGTTATAATCCGGCTCACCGCAGATGTGGAGTATGTTCCTTGCGCCCTTGCTCTCTGCCGCGCGCAGGATGGTGAGGTCGCCCTCCTTGACGAGCAGGTCGAACTCCTCGTCCGTGAAGCGTCCCGGTTCGCTGAACTGGCCGGAGTAGAAAAGACCGTCGACGCCGGCTTCGATGAAGCCCATTGCCCACTCGGTCTGGGCTTCCGCCACGCGGCGCACGGCCGCGGCGAGCTGCTGCGGAGCGGTCTTGAGTAGGCCATGACCATGTCATAGCCGTAGCTCTGCACGATGGTTTTGAGCGGGCGAACATCGTCTGGAATACGAGCGCGTCATGACCAGTTGCGTCAAGGATCATCTTTATAACATCAAGAAGGCGCTGATAGACAGGGGAGGATGTGCCGGGATAGCTGACCTTGTCCCAGTCAGCGGCGGACTGAATGTTGACCTCGATGGGCTGGATATAATCCTGCATGACCTTATAGACGTCAACACCGGTCTCGCGGAAGGTCCTGAGGTGGTTCTGCGCAATGGTGTAGGTGTTATTGGTGGGGTCATAGTGGTACCAGAAGCCGGCAGGGACTATGTCCGGCTTTTCACCGTTGAGAACGGCGTTGAGTCTTTCAATTTTATTCATAAGATTCCTCTTCAGTATAGTATTCGTTTTTTTCAGGTATAGAGCGTGCAGGCGACCTTGCGGCCCTTCTCCACTTCGACAAGGGGAATGTCCTGACCGAGGCATTTTGCCGTGGCGTATTTGCATCTCGGCGCAAAGCGGCAGCCCGGCGCGGGGTTAATTGGTTAGAGACCTCGCCGCTGAGGACGATGCGCTGCTTGTCAGACGCAGCTCCGGGGAGCGGGATAGCGGACAGGAGCGCCTGAGAATAGGGGTGGTACTGCTTTTCCAAAAAAGCTGCTCCTTGGACGCGTACTCGACGACCTTGCCCATGTACATGACCATGATGTTCGAGCTTATATGCTTGACGACGCAGAGATTGTGCGTGATGAACATATACGCAAGTCCGTTTCTGTCCTGAAGGTCCATGATGAGGTTGAGTATCTGCGCCTGAATGGACACATCGAGCGCGGACACGGGCTCATCGCAGACGATGAACTTCGGGTTGAGCGCGAGCGCGGGCAACGCCGACACGCTGGCGGGCGTCCGCCGTCCAGCTCATGGGGGTAGGAGTTGACATAGCGCTCGGACAGGCCGACAAGGTCCATCAGCTCCAGAACGCGCTCTTTTATCTGCGCATCATCCGCGAGCACCTTCTGCACATGTATAGGCTCGGCGATGAGGTCCTGTATGGAGAGCCTGGGGTTGAGCGAGGAGAAAGGATCCTGGAAGATCATCTGCATGTCTTTATACGTGTTCGGCTTTTTCCTGCTCGCGCGCGTCAAATATGCTCTCGCCGTTATAGAGTATCTCGCCCTCGGTCGCCGGGAGGAGGCCAAGATGACTCTGCCGAGCGTGGACTTGCCGCAACCGGATTCGCCCACGATGCCGAGAGTTTCCTCCGGCGCGATGGAAAGATCCACATCGTCCACAGCGTGCAGCAAGCCGCGGCTGACATTAAAGTATTTCTTCAAGCCCTTGGTTTCGATAATAGGTGTTGCCATGTCAGTCCTCCCATCCGTCCTTGTATTTGAAGCACTGGATGCTGTGCGTGCCATTGGTATATACCGGCGGCTCTTCCTTTTCGCAGATGTCCATGCGGTACTTGCATCTGTCGCAGAACTTGCACCCTGCGGGCAGATGCAGCGGATCGGGCATGCTGCCGGGTATCGGCGTGAGACGCGGCGCGGTCGATTTCAGATCGGGGATGCAGTTGAACAGTCCCTCGGTGTACGGGTGGTTATGGCGGCGTGCGTAGACGTCCTCGATAGTACCGTACTCGATGATCTGCCCGCTGTATATGACGGCAATCTTCGTGCATATCTCCACAACGACGCCGAGGTCATGCGTGATGAGCAGCATGGAGGTCTGCGTCTCGGCCTGGAGATTCTTCATGAGGCTGAGTATCTGCGCCTGGATGGTGACATCCAGCGCGGTTGTCGGCTCATCCGCGATGAGAAGGTCGGGCTCGGCAATGAGCGCCATGGCAATGCCGATGCGCTGCTTCATTCCGCCGGAGAACTGGAAGGGATATTCGTTCTGGCGCTCGGGCAGGATGCCGACCATGCGGAACATCTTATCCACCTTTTCCGCCTTCTCCTTGCGCGTGAGCGCGCCAAAGTGGAGATCAAGCACCTCGGACAGCTGCTTGCCGACGGTCTTAGTGGGATTGAGGCTCGTCATGGGGTCCTGGAAGATCATGGATATCTTGTCCCCGCGGATTCTCTTCATCTCTTTCTTGCTCATCGACAGCACGTCTTTGCCTTCAAACTCTATCGTGCCTGAATCGATCCTGCCGATCCTGTCAGGCAGGAGCCTGAGTATGCTGAGCGCCAAGGTGGTTTGGCCGCGCCCGTCTCGCCGACGAGGCCGAGACTCTCGCCCTTTATCCAGCGACAGCGTGAGTCCGTTGAGCGCACGGACGACGCCGTCGTCCGTGCCGTAGCTGACATAGAGGTCTTTTACGTTCAATAAATTTGACATACGGCCGCCTCCTTACTTCTTCATCTTCGGATCGAGCGCATCGCGCAGGCCGTCGCCGATGAAGTTGACGCACATGACAGTGAGGATGATGGCGACGCCGGGAGAATGCCGAGATACGGGTAATAACGGATATAGTATCTGTTGTCCGCAAGCAGCGTGCCCCACTCGGGAGTCAGGGGCGGATATGCCCAGAACCGAGGAAGCCGAGCGAGGAGATGCTCAGGATGGCAACGCCGAGGGATATCGTCGCGGTGACGATGACGGGGCCGATGCCGTTGGGGATGATATGCTTGAGGATGATGTGCAGCTTGCTTGCCCCGTAGCACTCCGCCGCTTCTACGTACTCCATGTTGCGCAGCGTCATCGTCGATGAGCGGACAATGCGCGAGTAGCTTGGGATATTGCAGATAACAAACGCGATGATTATATTCTTTACGCCCTCTCCCAGAGCCGTAATGATAGCCATCGCCATGAAGATCGTGGGCACCGCCATGAATATGTCGATAAAGCGCATCATGATCTGGTCGACCTTGCCGCCGAAGAACCCGGCGATGGAGCCGATAATGACGCCGAAGATGAACGAGAAGAAAATGATGCAGAGCCCGGCGAACAGAGAGATGCGTCCGCCGTAGATTACGCGGGCGAGAAGGTCCCTGCCGTAGAGGTCCGTGCCGAAGGGGTGCTCCCAGCTGGGAGACTGGAACTTCTCCGTTACGTTCATTACGATCGCCTTGTCATAGTCCATGTACATGGGCGCGGCGAGGATAGCGATAGCAATAAAAATCAGAAAATAGACCGAGATCACAGCCAGCTTGTTTTTCTGAAGCGAAAAGGATCAAGCCAAGCTGGGAGCGGCTGTGCAGTTCGGTACCCTGTTGTATTCCTTTTTTTCATAAATTTCACACTCAAAATTTCTTTCCGAGGCTGTTCGGCTTATCAGCCTACATAGCCAGGCTTTTTACTCTGGGGTCGATAAAAGCGTAGATGATATCGATGATAAGGTTGATGGAAGCGACGATTATCGAAACGATGATGACCGTTCCCATGACGACGGGGATATCCCTGACCTTAACGGCGTTTATGAGATACGACGAGATACCGGGGATGGAGAAGACCGTCTCGGAAATGATCGTGCCGCCGAAGGCCGTTGCAAAGGTAAGACCCCAGTTCGTGACAACGGGCATGAGCGCGTTGCGGATGACGTGATGGAACACCACGCGGAACTCGCCTGCGCCCTTTGCGCGCGCCGTGCGCACATAGTTCATGTTTATAACGTCAAGAATGCTCGAGCGCGTCATACGCACCTGGCTTGCGATCGTGCCGAGGGCAAGCGTCGTTGCGGGCAGGATCATGTGCCTTATAGTGCCGACACCCATTGCCGGGAGCCACTGGAGCTCCAGGCAGAAGATCAGCTGGAGCATAAGGCCGAACCAGAAGCTCGGCATACTGGCGAAGAGCAGCGCCAGAACAAGCGTGACGCCGTCGATGGGCCGGTTCTGGAACACTGCTGCGAGCGTGCCGAACGTGAGCCCGAAAACAATGGTTATCGCGAGGGCGCTGAAGGCCAGCGCAAGCGTGTTGGGCAGCCTTTCCATAAACTCGTCGATGACGGGTCTGGAATTGTACCAGGAGCTGCCGAGATCGCCCTTTACAGCGCTGGACATATAGTTGAAATAGCGCACAAAGACGTTATTATCAAGGCCCAGCTCAGACCGGAGCTCCGCAATCTGCTCCGTTGTTGCGTCCGTGCCGAGGATAAGAGTGGTGGGGGTCGCCCGGCGCGAGGTCGAGCAGGAGGTATATGAAAAGCGTTATACCTATAACCACCGGTATGATAAGCAGTAGACGCTTCAGAATGTATTTCAGCATATCAAAACCTCATTTTACGTGTGCAAGATCGTAGCTAAACGAATGGGGCGGAATAATTCCGCCCTATTCATTTAAGAGTACATATTATTAATAGGTATAATCAAAGAAGCGGTTGACGGGAACTGCCTGATCCGCCGTTACGTTCTTGAGACCGACGCGGTAGAGCGCGGTGTTGACCTCCTGATAGAGAGGCATGGAAACGGCTTCGTCATTGATGAGATTGACAAGCTGGGTGTATATATAAATGCGCTTTGCCTGATCGGGCTCAAGTCTGCTTAAAAATGACGAGATCGTTCATCTCCTGACCGTTGGGGAGGACCTGCTTCTCGTTGAAGTACTGGGGTACATGCTCATCATGAAGTGGTTGTAAGCGTCCATGTCGAGGGAGGATGCGCCGAGGCAGTGGATGCAGGCATCCCAATCCTCAGTGTTTCTGACCTCGTCCCAGAACGTTGCGCGGTCGACCGCGACGATCTTCATGTTGATGCCGACCTCATGGAGGCTTGCCTGCATGACCTGTGCGGCCTTCTCAAGGTTGGTGTTTGCCCAAGTCACGACTTTGAACTCACGCCCGTCGTAATCGGACTGAGCGAGATATTCCTTTGCCTTGTCAAGATCATAGGTGTAGCTGTCATAGGTGCCGGCGGTGGGTCTGCCGGTCCAGGTCTCGTCACCGAGGATGTCGGGGGTGTTGGTCTGGCCGTAGAAGACTGCCTGATTGATGGCTTCCTTGTCAACGCCATACTGGACAGCCTTGCGGAAGTTGGTGTCGTTGCCGGCCCAGCTGGACTCGAGGAAGTTATACTGGAGGTAGCCGCACTCAAAGCTGAGGGCGGAGTTCCACTCAACGTCGGGGTTCTGGATGTTCACGAGCGCGTCAAGCGGGAGGTTGAGTGCGACATCCGCATCGCCGCTTTCAACGGAGAGAACAGCGGTGTTGTTGTCGGCAACGGTCTTGATGATGCAGCGCTCGAAGGCTGCCTGACCGTTCCAGTATTCGTCGTTTCTCTCGAGGACGACCTGGTCGCCGGAGATGGCGCTGACGAACATACGGCCCCGTGCCGATGGGAGCGGCGTTGTAGCCGTCGAAGCCGCCGACCTCATCCCAGTACTGCTTACTGGAGATATAGTTGAGGCGGCTGCAGAGCGCGTTCATGATCGCGCCGTAGGGAGCCTTCAGATGGAAAACGAGATTGAGCTCGTCGATGATCTCGACGCTGTCCCAGTTGATGAGCAGGGCCTTGCCGAGCGTGCGGGTGAACATCTCATCAAGGTGAACTTGACGTCTTCGCTCGTGAGCTTGTAGCCGTTGTGGAAGTAGACATTGTCGCGCAGCTTGACGTTGATGTCCAGACCGTCCTCGCTGATCTCGTAGCTCTCGGCGAGGTAGCCCTTGACCTTGCCGCCGTCGGACCAATCCTTGTAGAACAGCGGGTCATAGACCTGGCTGTAAACAAGGGTGTCGGGCAGGTTGGTCATGCTGGGGCAGAGATTGTTGAAGAACACGGGCTCGCTCGATGTGACGACGACGAGTTCCGTCTTTCCCTGTGCCGCGGTGGTGCCGTCGGCTGCTGGCGTCGGAATTATTCCCGCAGCCCGCTGCGGTGAATGCGAAGCTTGCAAGCATCACCAGCACGAAGTGCAAGAGAGATAAACCTCTTTTTCATGTGTTTGCCTCCTGTTTTATTTTTTTATGTTAAGACCCGATCAGTCGGGGCTTTTCCTGATTTGGTGCCTCTTTTCGCTGTGATTTGATTTCCGTTTTCTAAAACTCAGAGTGCGTCGCAGGCAAGTCTTGTGCCGATGTGGACGTTGACCTTCCAGGGCTGATCGTCCGGATTGATGGCACGTGCGCCGCAGCATGAGCCTCTGTGCCAGTGTCCGCCTGCCGCAAGGGAGGAGAAGCTGTCGACCTTCCAGCCGTATATCTGACCCATGCCCTCGCCGAGCTGATCGTAATACGTCCACTGACCGCTGGGAGCGTCATGGCGGTTAGTGTACTCAGAGAGCCACTCCCACACGTTGCCTGTGGTATCGACGATGTTGTAAGCGCTGATGGCGTAGGGCTTGTCGCCGTGCTCAGGATCGAAGCGGCCGGTCTCGGCGTTCACGCTGCACCCGGTGCGCGCTCTTATCTTGTTGTCCACATCGCACCAGCCGTAGACATTGCTGTGATCCTCGCCCTGCGGCGCGCCGTATGCCGCAGCGAGCCATTCCGGAATACTTCATCATGCGCATTCCCGAGCGAGCGGCCAGCTCCGCAAAGTTATACTGGCACAGCCCATCGATGCCGGACACGGGCATCTGTCCGTATCTGCTCTGAAGCTCGCCGTCCGCGACATGGAGGAAATTATCGCCCTTCATGAAGCTGAACTCCGCGCGCTTGCTCGCCTGATATATGGAGACCCAGACCGTTCCGACCTTCGCAAGCCCGCCGAACAGCGTCCGGGGCCTGTTCTTGAGGTCCCACACGGAGTTGGGGACGATACCGGTCGTGACATTGTCCTGCCATTTAATGCCGGTGCTGCCGAATTTCACGCCGTTTGAATCGATAGGCGTCCATGTCCCATCGGCGCTGACCTTGCGGATGGAGCCGTAATGGAAGCCGCCGATCATGCGTGAGGTCGGCGCTGCCGCATCCAGCGGTAGGTGCCGTTTGCGGAGACGGATATGCGTGCCTCGTCTCCCGTCCACGCATAGCGTATATATAGTAGTCATTGCCGATCTCGAGCCTGCCGGAATCAAAGGTGATCGGCGGGATCGAATAGAACTGCCCGCGGTTGACGACGAGACCGCGCCCATAGCCGTTTCCGAGGCGGACCGCGCAGTCTGCCCTTATGACGAGCTTGTTCTCGTCATAGGAAAACGGCTTGTACTTTCTCTATAAAGCCTGCGCCCTCGCAGCGGAAGTCCGCGGCGGCGTCAAGCGTATGTCTATCTGCCTTTATAAGCTCAAACATTCTGCAATTCTCCTATCAAGCCGTCGATCTCTTCCGCGCTGAAGCCAAGCCTGCGCATTTCGCAGTTGGCGTCGGCGGTGGGTTCGTAGTCCTCCTGGTGCTGCGTCTCAGCGCGCTTTTGCCCAGCTTTCCGCTTTCAGCGCCATCATGTTTGTCGTCGCCTTCACCGCGCGCAGCTTTGCCATTAAGATATCCGCGCCCTCGCCGGTCTGCTTTGCCATACGTACCGCGTTTATATAATCCTGCTTGGTGCATAGGATCTGGGTCAAGCCTGTCATAACTGTTTCTCCTTATCTTCTAACGTCGACCCAGCTCTTGGTCTCGGAAGATTCATAGACCTTCTCGATGAGCTCCTGCGCGCGCAGGCCGTCCTCCATATCGGCGGTGAGCCCGTCGCCGCAGCCGTTTATCACATCGATGAACGCCTGCATCTGCTCGGCGTAGTACTTCTGCGGGATGTCGAGCTTCTTGTAATCATAGGTGTCAACATAGGGCTGACCGAGGCAGACCTCGATGGTGTCCTCAAGATTCTTGTCGGTGAGCGTATAGATGATGACGCCCTTTTCGCCGTATATCTGGATGCGCTGGTAGTTCTTTCTGCCCATGCAGCACTTGCTTATGCGAAAACACCGGTCGCGCCGGAGGTGAAGTTTACCATCATGTGGCAGTAGTCGTCTGTGCTGACGGACTTTATCTCGCCGGTCTCGGGATCGGGACGGGTGTTGATGAGGTTCTCAGCCGTCGCGCAGAGGCTCTCATAATCAAGCCCGGTCATGAAGGTGACAAGATCCATGACATGGCTGCCGAGGTCGAACACGACACCGCCATGCGGCTGCCTTCTTGTCGAAGCGCCAGAAGGTCGGCAGGGAATAGGGCCTGAGATCGTAGTCCTGATAATACTCGGTGTTGACATGGTATATTTTTCCCAGCACGCCGCTGTCGATGATGTCCTTCGCAAAGCGCGCCGAAGCCTTAAAGCGGTAGGTGAAAAGCACGGTGTTCTTCGTCTTAGTCTCTCTGACCTTGTCGTTGAGCATACGCACTTCTTCGACGTTCACGCCCACCGGCTTTTCCATCGCAAACGGCAGATCACGCTTTATCGCTTCGAGGGCGATCTGTACGTGGGAATCGTTCGGCGTGCAGATGACGACCGCGTCGATAAGCCCGCTGTCCATCATCTTGGTGTAATCGGTGAATGTCGCCTCCATGGGAACGCCCACGAGCTTTGCCTTTACGGGCGAGCGCATCCTTGTTCACATCGCATATTGCGGTGACTTCGGCGTCGGGGCTTGCCTTGATGCCCCGGCAGTGGCGGTCGAATATCATGCCTGTGCCGACCATACCGACTCTGATGATTTTCTTTTCCATAGCTTCCTCCGTTTTAGTTTTTTATATGTAGATTGAGTTTATTTGCCTGTCATGATCTGGAGGATAGTCCTGTCCGTCTGGTACATACCCTGCTTTGCCAGCCGACCGACGTTTGCGATAGTCTCCTCAACGTCCTCCGACTATGCCGTCACCGCCGTTGAAGCGCTGCTTCGCGGTGTGCATCTGATAGCCGAGTATGCCCGCCTCGACCGCCAGCGCGATCTTTGCCGCGCACGAGGGGCTTGCCCCGTCGCATCGTGCCGGAGAGTATAGCGACCGCGTTCGTGACGGTCTCGGCGATCGCATCAGCGCCGCCGCCGAAGAGATACGCAATGCCTGCGCCCGCGCCGCACCCGGCAGATACTGCGCCGCAGTACGCCGACAGGCGGCCTATGCCGGTCTTCTGATGAACGGTTATAAGGTCGGAGACTATCATGGCTCTGTAAAGCTTCTCCTCGCTCGCGCCGAGCTTTTTTGGCGTAGCGTATGACGGGCATGGACGCCGTGATACCCTGGTTGCCGCTGCCGGTCAGTATGACCACCGGGCACTCGCAGCCGCTCATGCGTGCGTCGGAGCCTGCCGCGGCGTAGGCCTTTGCTTCGGTGACGATGTCGCCGTCGGAATTTTTCAGCAGAACGCTGCCGATATTCGCGCCCCAGTCGCCGCGCAGGCCTTCTTCAGCGATGCGCGAATTGCACTTTATCTGGTTCTCTATAAGATAACCAACCTCGCTCAAGGTCGACCGTGTCGGCGTACTCAACTATATCTTTCACGTTCAGCACGCTCTTATCCTGAAGGCTGTCCTCCGCGTTGTCGTTCAGCTCTTTTTCTATAAGGACCTCGCCGTTTCGCGCCTCATAGACGATGTTGGAATGGTTATTGGCGATGTGGCAGACCGCGGTGTTATCACCTGCGCAGCCCGTTATTCTTATTTCGAGCATCCGCGGGGTCTCCATGCAAATGATGTCCATGGGGACGTTCTTTGCAAAGTCCGCTATCTCCGCGTGCTTTTCCTCGGGAATGAAAGAAATGACCTGCAAAACCTTGTCAGCGTCGCCCGCGACTATCTTAAACCGCCGCGGCTGCTTCGATGCCCTTCAGTCCACCGGTATTCGGCACGATGACGCTCTTCACGTTTTTCACGATATTTCCGCTCACTTCAACGGTGACGCGCTCGGGCAGCTTTCCGAGAAGCGTTCTCATCCGTGCCGCGCAGTACGCGATGGCTATTGGCTCCGTGCACCCGGTCGCCATGAGCAGTTCTTCCTTCAGTATTGCGGCGTATGCGTCCGACTTCTTTCTATCCAGCATAAGTATCCCTCTCCAAAACAAAGCAGACACTTTGTTCATATAACTAAGTTGGTCTCATTATAGGGTCAGATTTTGTCTTTGTCAAAGAGCAATTTGCGGATTTCTGCCGCAAACTTTTTTTGCCGTGCGCCTGTCCGTTTCCGTTCGTTACACTCCCCCGCGGAATGTGCGGCAGTTTTGTGCACAATACACAGCGGTCGCCAATTTAACAATATTTTAATTAGGCATTGCAGAATTCAGAAAAACATGTATAATAGAAATGAAAGTTTTTCCGGTACATACATTTTATCAGCATTGTCTGCGCAGCTTTTGTTGATTTGTGGATAAAGCGATGTGTTCTCACTAAAAATCTGAGTTAGTGAGTTAAGATAATTAAGTAAGTGGCGGATATCCCTTTTCCACAGGCGAAAAATGAAAAGGATCTATATGAGTATGCAGAGTAATATGCAGAGCAAAAGTTTGATGCGGATCTACAATAAGAACAAGATACTTGATCTCATTCGCAAGAACCAGTCCATATACCGCGCGGAGCTCGCACGCAGTACCGGGCTGAGCATGCCGACGATAATGAGCATCACGGACGAGCTCGTCGAAGACGGGCTGATACGCGATGTGGGCAAGGGTATCTCAAGCGGCGGCAAGCCGCCGATGCTGCTGGAGATAATACCTGATTCCCATTTCTTTGTCGGTATCGACATCAGCGGCGCCATGTTCAAATGCATCGTTCTCAATCTTCAGGGCAACATTGTCCACAGTCGATGTCAGGATAAGGACAGCCTCCCGGAGGCGGAGCTTATAGAGACTATTGAGCGTTTTATTGAGGACACCGTCAAGGACGCGGGCGTCAGCCCGGCGAGGGTCAGCGGGATAGGCGTCGGACTGCCGGGCCTTGTCGACACGAGCCGCGGCGTCGTTATCAACTCCATCGACTATAATCTGCATGACGTCGACCTTTTCACTCCGCTGCACGAGCATTTCAGAACGCATGTGTACATTGAAAATTCCTCAAGCTCATGGCGATAGGGGAGAGTATTTTGGTGCCGGAACAAACTGCGAGGACTTTGCCCTTGTGACCGTCGGGCGCGGCATCGGCGCGGCGCTCATAATCAACGGCGAGCTATACCGCGGGCATTACAACATGAGCGGTGAGCTCGGACACATGGTCATTAACCCCAGCGGGCCGATATGCAAGTGCGGGCGGCAGGGCTGTCTGGAAACGCTTGCCTCCGGCAAGCCATTGCCTCCCAGGCACGGAACCTTGTCTCCACGGGGTCGAACTCCCTGATGCTGTCGCTTCGTAAGCGAGATAAAGAAGATCAATTGCGACATTGTTTTCAGTGCCGCCGCGCAGGGCGACGATGCTTGCAAAGCGTATTGCGGACGAGGCGATAGACTACCTCTCCATAGGTCTGGCAAACCTTGTGAGCCTTTTTGACTGCCAGCGCATAGTGCTCACCGGGTATGTGGTCAAGAACAATACTTATCTTCTCGACAAGGTCAGCGATAATATCAACACTCCCCGCAGCTGCTATTACGGTGATGTTCCCGTCGAGGTCAGACTCTCCGAGCTCGGAGAGGAGGCGGCTGTCATCGGCGCTGCCGCGCTGCCGCTGCAAAGCTTTGTCATGCAGCCCGGCGTCCGTTTTCCGATAGCGATGAACTAAGCTGGTTAAATTATCATATAAATAGCCCCCGGCAGGCATTCCAAACCTGCCGGGGGGCTTTATGTCATCGGTTTATTTTGCAGCCATCAGTATTGCTGCCACATCGCGCGTAAGCGCCATGAAATGCCGACGGTGTGCGTATCGCCGTCACAGCACTTGTCCGCCAGCTCCGCGATCTGTGCGTCCGTCGGTTCGCAGCCAAGCTCGCGCAGATTGGTGGGCATATTGATGGAGCGGAAGAAGTCCTCCATCGCCTCAATGCCCGCGGCGGCAAGCTCCTCATCCGATGCGCCGGGGGCGTCGACTCCCATGACGTTCTTCGCAAACTGAGCAAAACGCGCGGGCTTGACCTTCACCACGTAGCGCGCCCAGCTGCCCCAGATCGCGGCAAGCCCTGCGCCGTGAGCCACATCGAACATACCGCCGAGCTCGTGCTCTATCATGTGCGGCGCCCAGTCGCCCACTGTGCCGCAGCCGGTCAGACCGTTGTGGGGATATGCTGCCGCCCACATTATATTTGCGCGCGCATCATAGTTCTCCGGCTGTGCCAGTACGATGCGGCTGTTCTCCATAACATTGCGCAGCAGAGCCTCAGCGATGGCGTCCGTAAAGCCCATGCAGTCGGTGGAGAAATAGCGCTCCATCGTGTGCATCATAATGTCCACGCCGCCGCTCGCCGTCTGGAACGGCGGCAGGGGTGTATGTAAGTCCGGGTCCATTATCGCAAACTTGCACTGGCAGTAGTTGCTGTCAAACGAACGCTTGAGCTGGTTTTCATCCTTTGTTATGACAGAGCCGTTGCTCATCTCGCTGCCCGTTGCCGCGATCGTCAGTATCGCGCCGACAGGCGCGCTCCCGGCGCATATTGCCTTGCCGATGTACAGATCCCACACGTCACCGTCATAGCGGAGCCCCGCGCCTATCGCCTTGCAGGTGTCGATAACGCTGCCGCCGCCGACTGCCAGCAGGAACTCTGCGCCGAACTCCTTCGCCAGTTCTATGCCCTCATAGACCTTTGAAAGACGCGGGTTCGGCTTCACACCGCCGAGAGAACAATACTCAAGCCCGCTTGCGGCAAGGCTTTCAAACACGCGGTCGAAGCCCGGGCGCTTCGCGCTGTTTCCGCCGTAGACCACCATGACCTTGGAAGCACCCTCTTCTTTTGATAAGTTCGCCGGCCTTGGCTTCGGTGTTCTTGCCAAAGACCACCTTAGTGCGCGCATAGTACAAAAATCGCCGCAATGCCTCCTCAATTTTATGGAGCACTATCTTGGTTATCATAGAAAGTTGCCTTGCAGTTATAATATCATCTATGCCGATTTTGTCAACTGTTTTTTTGCGCCGGAA
>VOFB01002277.1_pt1 | contig 29054 bp, 39 predicted proteins | sample 5384141 | NCBI WGS metagenome assembly VOFB01 (sample SAMN12384721, study PRJNA508395) | human gut metagenome | isolation source: healthy gut A | host: Homo sapiens | reverse complement strand
TACTGCCTTGTCTGTTCCTTTTGCAAAGCCGGATATGAAATAGGTAAACCATCCTGAATTGCTTTTTCTACTTCCCGTATAAGAGCCTGCCGCACTTGTTCGGTCAGAGCTTCGGGTATGTCACGATGACCGGTTACACAACAAATTTTCACGATTTCCACCTCATTGCTAAATTGAAACTATCATATTTCTAATTATAAAAGGTACAATTCTTTAAGTCAAACAAAACACCCTTTTAAACCTTTCGGATAGAAAATACCTGTAAGGTACAATCTATTACAGAAGGGTGGTGTGCATGATGTATGAAGATTTTTTCCCACAAAGACTGGCACAGCTTAGAATGAAAAAGGGTGTCTCTGCAAGAGATATGTCGTTATCCATCGGGCAGGCAAACAACTACATCAATTCCATAGAGAATAAGAAAACCATGCCTTCCATGCAGTCCTTTTTTCTATATCTGTGAGTTTTAAATATCACGCCGCAGGAATTTTTTGATGAAGAAACTAAGAACCCCGAAGAACTCAAAGTGTTCATCGAGGAAGCAAAAAACTGGACGATACATCATTGAACTATATCCTGGGTATTATGAAAAAAATCAACGATAAGAAGTAGAGCGGTCAGCCTGATTGAAGCTGGCCGCTTTAATCTTTTATCAGTATTCCCCAAAGTAAAGAGATTACCCTTATTTTCCCGTACTGCCAAAGCGCCGGTTCCTCTGGCTTCTCAAATTCACGGACAAATTCGGCGATAATCACCGGCATAATCACAAGCTGACCGATCCGGGAGCCTTTGAAAAGCTGCTGTTTTTGGCTGCCTACATTGCTGACGATCGCATGGATCTGTCCGCGATACCCGGAATCCACAGGCGGAAGTTCGCATACGATTCCCTTAGCTGCAAGGCTGCTTCTTGGAAAAATATATCCCGCATATCCGTCAGGAAGTTCCAAACCAAACCCTAAAGGGATCCTGGCAACTTCTCCGGGATTTACCGTACAATCAAAAGGCAGATACACATCAGCGCCCGCATCATTATCATGGGAACGGAAGGGAAAATGTTCCTTAGGCAGTCCAAAATCAAGAATCTTTATCTTCAAAGGCATCCTCCTTTCCAAATTCCGGGAAAGTCCTGCAAAAGAAGCTCTGACGGCAGCATATCTTTTGGAACAGGCTGTTCGCAGGACATCTTTTTTTTTTGCAGCAATCCCTCTGACAGAAAGGTCCGGTCTGCTCCGGTGAAAATAGCTGCGGACTCAAACGGTACAGATTATCCCATATTTTCAAAAAGTACATATCGTGTTTCTTCCGTGTTGCGCCTGCATACCCGCTGTCCGATCATATGCTTCCACTGATACGGCGTTGCACTGATAATCAGGATATTGCGAAGGCTCTGTAGTGCCAGATAACCGGCTGAATCATTGGAAATCCCCATTGCCTCCAGTTTTTCATAAGCGTTCATTGCTTCCCGGCAGCTTTTCAGATAGAAGTCACGGATTGACGGATTGGCTGTCAGGACCTCATAGGGAACCACAAAATCCGCATGACCGGCGTAATCACTGTACTGCAAAGACGCACTCATAAATTTGGTTTCATTCTGGTGTCGGGTGATCTGTGCCAGGAAACGTCTGCTGGCGCCGACCACAGCTACGGTGATAACCGCAAATTTCTGTACGGTCGGGTGTGGAAGGGAACTGATAGCTCTAATCGTTTCCCCGGTATAAGATTTTTGATATAATTCCATAAGGTCCTTCATTGACTGGATCTTATGCCCCCGCTGTGTCAGTCTGGCAGCGAATACCATATTTTTTCTGCTTCCTCCACAGCATAACAGTTTAATACACATGTTTCAATTCGATTGATGGTCGTTTTCCTCCTTTTACAATAGCTTTTAATAAAAAATAAGTAATTCAAAGTGTCTGTGATCTTTTCATTCCAGACCTCTGTTTCAAAAGAAGCCTCCTGCGCAAAAACACATATCATAAATAGAAATGATATGCTTTTTGCCATCATCCCGGCAAGCGCCCGCTGCGGGTACTTCCCTGAATGACCGCAGCCGTCTTAAAAGCGCTGAGGCGGTCCGGGTTATCCCCGGTATATTCTTTTGCCTTGCGGTTTAACAGGCGGTCACATTCTTTGACCTGCTCCTGAAAAACACAATGAAATTTTTTTGATCGATATACGACACCTCCTTTTAGACATAGAAAAACCCGCTTGTTCTAAACAAACGGGTTGAATAAGCGGATCTTATGATTTTCCTTATGCCATTGCCTGCTGACGTGCCTCAATATACAGGTCAATATCTTCTACGATATAACGATCTCCGGTCGTATGCAGCGCCTCAAAACAAGAATAGATATAATCCCATACATTGTATTTGGAAAACAGCTCACTGACTTGTTTTCCGGTCAGGTGTTTCGCAGATTTATATTTTTCAATACAGTACGCTAAAAAATTTCCTTCTTGCTCATAATCACACCTCCTCCGGGATTGTGAAGTCTCCGGTTCTTTTTTCCTCGTCAAACATATTGAATAAGGTCAAAGGGCTGAAATGCCACAGTTTTGTATCTTCCTGCTCCAACAGAGCGTAAACCTTTGAAGCATAAAACTCTTTATATGCCGTAACTTCATCATAAGGGTAGTTTTCTGTAATCAAATTTACGGTCTTTGGCACGATCAAGGTCAGCATAGCTTCAAATTTCTTTTCATCCATCACCATTCCACCTCCGGTAAAGTTCCTGCAAACTTGAGATAACCCAGCGCCTTTTCAGAACCTACGACCAACTGATTATACAGCTTCTTGATCTTTAACGCTTCCAATGTCTGTTCCTTTGTCAGAACACCGGATGTATAGAGGGTAAAGGTCGTATAAACGTCATCATTTGCAACAGGGCCATAAACAAAATCATATTCCGGTCCTTCATAATTGCCGGATCTGTTGTCCGATACAAAATCCAGCCACGCTTCATCTGCGGATTCAAAGCGAAGCACTGAACATTCCGAAAAGGCTTTCTGTTCGTCAATCTCATAGACATTGACAATCTTTCCGCCTTCTTTGCGTCTGCGGTACACCTTTTTCCGCAAAAAGAGACCGCCTGTTTTTTATTGGTAGTCGTATAGAAGCCAAATCCAAAATCCAGAAAGCGGTTCTGTTTAATCAGTTTCGGCTCGGAAACCACCACATTACTTCCGTGATATAAGATCATATTTTTCCCCCAATACTTTTTTTTTGGCAAGTTTCTGTTCTTCTGTCAGATTGGATCATTGCCTCCACATGACGCCGCTTTTCAATCTGTCCGCGTATGGATTCAACATCATTTTTCCCAATATATTTTGACACTACTTTTTTTGCCATCCCGGTATTTTAAGTAGCAGTAAGTATTCCCTGTTGATTTTCTTTTCAGAGATCGTACCTTTGGGAAGTCCTGCCAGCATTTCCCGGTATTTTTCCAGCATATAATCAATCCGCTGTTTTTCTTTTTTTACGGTACTGATAATTAAGCTCATTGTTCTCACCCATCTATATTATACCCAACATTTTAAGAAATATCAACATAGTGTGGGGTAAGGCGAGAAAAATATATCCCGTACCTTATGTATGATTTCAGACTGACTCTTTAGGCACTCGGCAGATAGATCCAGTCACGCATTAAGCATACGCTCGGTTCATCTTCCTTTGGAACCAGATGATAGGGTACATGCACTGTAAACAGTACGTTTATCTTCAATCTCCATACCATACGCTTTAAAGAAACGGTATTCCAGATTGCCGATCACACAACACAGCATTTTGCAGAGCTTCCCGCTGAGCAGTAATGATACATTCCCGGTCAATACTTCTTTTTAAAGAGAGCAGCGCTTTGTAAAGCTGTACTTCTGTGCGGTAAGGGGCGTTCACAGCGGTGATCAAGCCACCCGCAGAAAGCTACCGGACCGCTTTCTACCACGGGCTTCCGGGTGATGAAAGCCGTAACTGTCCAGATTCGCAGTATTTAAAAGATAGAGCATTTCCTTTTAGCTTAGCGCTCGGCATATCATAAAACCGCAGCATGGAACGGTACAAATGAACATAACCGGAAATAGGAACAATTCGATTTACCATATATATCCTCCATAAGATAAGGGCACGGAAGTTTTAAGCCGCCGTGCCTGTGTTTTTGTTATTTATTCAGTTTCAATGAGCTTTCCCATTACCAGAAAACGGTCGGCGCCATTATTGGTGCAGGTAGAGAGCGTCAACACCCGGTCACTGGAAGTGACAGAAACCTCCGTTTTGACAAGAGAAGCGCTCCTGCATGGCAGAAAGCCATGTGGTATAGGCTCCGTCATCTTTCCAGGAAAGTTCCCAGGGTGAAGTCTTATTTCCTGATTCGCCGGGACTTGCAACAAAGGCAGAAAATCTCCATCACATAGTTTTTCTTTGGCGTCATCAGATACATGACCGGATGTGCGTCATAATATCCCTGATCTGCGTATTCCCGCAAAGTAGAGAACATGGATCCGTCGCGCATATTGTGACCGTAAATAATGTTGTTGCGGTCTGTAAACCCGGTTTGTTCTCATAATCAAGGAATATGCTGCCGGTCTTGTTTGCTGTTCCGTCGTACAAGTGTTTCAGATAATAGTCATTGTCTTTTCCCTGGACGACCGGATAATTGATCGAAGTATCAGGAAGGGCAAGCCACGCCTTTACGTCCGGTCCTTTTTGCAGAAGTTCTTCAAAGTTTACCGAAGGCAGCCTGCTGTCGGAAGCATCTGCTGATTCCTCCGGGCTGCTTTTCGGTTCTGAAACAGCTTCTACATACTGGTGCAGTTCGTTATATGCCTCTTTGCTTTTCTCATACTGGCTGATCTCCCCGGAGAGAAGCAAGGCGCTACCTATGGTTCCGGCAGCAAAAGCCAGAAGAACACTTCCTGCAGCAATGCGGTATTTTTTATTTTTCCCTTTACGGACACAGAAGAAGAAAGAAACACCGGTACCGATCATTGCAAGGGCAAATAATCCGGCCCATAGATACAAGTTGTAATCATCACCGGTCTGAGGCACCGGTTTTTCGGTGTATCAGGGGTATCCGGCGTGTCAGGAGTATCCGGTTTCTCCGGCTTTTCGTTAAAGAACTGTACCACGGCTGTTTCTCCGGTCTTGATCTCCACCGTAGCTCCATCAGGAATGATATAGTCCTCACTGGCCTTGTTTCGTATCTCCGTTACCGTATAAACGCCGATACGCAAACCGGTGATTTCAATGATTCCGTTTTCAGGAGTGGTAAAGGTCTCGCAATAAGTACCGTCTTTACTCTTTACCTCAAAGGCAAAACCGTCTTTTCGTCCGTCGCTGGAATCTTTGACGATCTTTAAGTTTCCACGATAGGCTTCATTGACAAAACCGTAACCTGCTTCTTTGTTTTCAATCACAACCACCTGTCCATCTTCGGTGATAGAGAAATAATAAGCGTTTGGATCGATCTCAAACCCTTCCGGCGCTTTCTTTTCTTTCACAAAATATCCCTTTGCCAGAAGTCCGCCCATTTCATGGAATCCTGTATCTGTTTCCTCCAACTCACCGATCAGTTTATCATTTTCAGTCAGTTCCTTATCGCTGTCCGTATCCTCATAAAGTTCAAAGACAGCTCCGGTAAGACGGTGCATAAACGGATTGCCGCTTTCTTTTCTGCCGATTCATCTTCCGTAGTTTTGGAAGGATCCACCGCCTCGGTCTTGATGACCTGCACGGTTCCGTGGATCAAAGTGTTGTCAATCTGAATTTCAATTACCTGACCGTCTGTTCCCACATATACATGGTGCTGTTCCTCACTAATGGAATACAAACCGGACGGACTGGCAATCTCCGCAATGATCCAATGACCGAACGGTACATTTTCAAAGGAGAAAGCACCGTTTTCCCCGGAAGTAACCGTCATAAGAGCATTTTCTTCGTTAAATTTCTCTGTGTCAGGAGCAAACAGACCAATGACAGCGCCTTCTAAGGTCAGGTCATCGCCGCCATCCGGGTTTTTCTCCGTATTTGATCCCGTCAATACGGCCTCGGATCAGCTCATTTGCAATCGCATTTCCTTCATTGACCTTGATTGACACAAGCCCGGTTTCCTGTCCGGCGTGTTCAAAGACAACCGGATATTTCTGATCGGAGATCACATAGGCATCATTGGTTGTGCGTTCCTGCACATAGAAGCTGCCAAACGGAAGATCCGTCATAAATCCTGCTGAAAACTGCCCCGGTACATCTTCCATAGGAGAGATGCCGACAACTTCCAACAGACCGCCTTCAGGAATCACACTGCCGTCAAGAGCGGTAATATCTTCGGAAGCATACAGCCCAAAGGTAACATCCTTATATTCTTCCCCTAAGCCAAGCCCAAAGGTTTCATCTGTTTCCAATCCTTTTAACAGTTCCACGACCGCTTTTTGCCGCTCGTCATACACACCGACGGCAGCCTGTGTGATCTCTGTTTCCTGTCCGGCATAAGTCAGTTCTGTATAAATCGGTTCGGGATCCAGCACCATGCCATCCGGCGCTTTGCGTTCTTCAGACGGTAGCGTCCAAGATAAAGCGGATCGCTTACAGCAGTTCCGTCGTCTCCAGTCGTAAGCGTAGCGACAACCGTATCCTTTGCCACTCTCAACGTACCGTCTCCGGTGTAAATATCTTCATCCGCAATCAGGTCATAGACAGCGCCGGGAAGCCCCATCACTTCATAAACCGGCAGATAGAAGCCGTCGTTTTCCTGAACGCTTGCAAAGACTTCACCGGTTTTGGAAATGGTGATCTGTCCTTTCTGCGGTTTATTATGCTGCACCACCGTTACAACGGCCTCACTTCCATCTACAGTAAACGGCACCGGTTCTTTAGACAGCACATAGCCTTCCGGCGCAGCCACCTCATGGAGTTCGTAATTTCCGGTCTTTAAAGGTTCCGGCAGCATCAGCCAGCCTTCATCAGAAGTGTAAAAAGTATCAATCGTTTCCGGGATCGGATAATGGATTTCCTGACGGATAAATTCGCCGGTCTCCAGATCCTTGATACGGAAGCCCGTACCGGAATCGGAATGATCTGGTCGGTTTCAGCATCCCTTTTTCTACACGTACCCTGGAAGTAATCGTTGTGTTATTTAAAATATAGGGTAAGTATGTCCATCTTCATTGATATAAACGGTAAAATCCGGTACAAAGGCTTTTCCGTCCTCACCTTCGATCTGGTGGACCGTATAACGTCCATACGGAAGCATTTTGTGAAGCAGCAAATCCGTCAGAATCCGTTGTCAGAAGGTCGCGCTCACTTTCTTTAGCTTCCTCATAGCTGCCGGAATTTGTCAAATAGACTTCAAATACAGCGCCTTCCTCCGGCTTTTCAATGATCCCGGCATTGGCGTCGTCGCTGTGTTCGGAATCGTCCACATCAGGATCCTTTTCATCCGTATGCTTCACGATCTGGATATTTCCGTAGATCACTTTTTCCGTAACATTATTTTCTGTCGTATTCAGTTCCACTTCGTAGAGAGAAGGAGAAGCGCCTACTTCATGGACCGTTTCATCTAACAAGTATCCATTACTCGGTTCAATCTCGCGAAGCGTCCAGTCATCCCCGCAGACATAATATCCGGTCATAAAACTGCCGTCCGGTCCGGTCGTAAAGGTGTCGATCAGTTCGCCGCCTTTATAAAGTCCGTATTTTGCACCGGCCAGGAAGCGTCTCCCCTGTGCTGTTCCGGTATCCGCATCGGCTTTATGTACCAGTACACGGAACTTTTTCAGGATATTGGAAAACTGCACACTGGAAGTCTGGCCGCTTTCAATGGTGACATACTGAGAAGCCGGAGTGACATAGCGGTCCACCGGTTTTTCTGTCACAAGATAGGTGCCCGGAAGAAGGTCTTTGCTGATTGTACCGTCTTTTCCGGTCACAACGGTTTCATCCACGCCGTTTCCTGTGATCTGGAAGGAAATGCCTTCCACGATACCGTCCTCACTGGTCTTGACGATTTTAGCTTTTCCATAGGTTTCTGTCTTGATCTGCATATAGAAAGAAACCGGATCTTTCGCGCCGGTCATCATGGTCTGCCAGCCGGAACGCCCCCAGATCAGCATATTTTCTCCGATCGGAACATTTTTTCTATATTGCACCGCAATCGGTGACATAATCATTTTCTTGCTGGTAAAGGTATATTTGTTTCCGTTTCTTGTAACGGAAATCCCGCTGTCAGAAAGAGCCTGCAAGTCGATATTCAGGTTATTGGTATCCGTCAGCGTCAGGGTATAAACTTTTTCTCCGTATCCCATTTCAATTCCTGGACAGGGGCGTTCTGTGCGCTGGTTCCTGTAAAAGAAGGAATTGTAGAGTGGGAAGCTATCTGATCCAGGATCCAGTTATAGGCTTTTTCTGCAGGTCGCCCCTGAACAATGCGGTAAAAAGTATTTCCTGCAACTTTCCGTGATCGTGACGGCTGTGGGGATCGCTGCGAAGCTGCTGCTGGTATTCCCAAATGATACACTGAGCAGCCATATACCAGTCATCCGCATTGATCCCGCTGATCGGAAGCGGTGCGCCCGGCTGCCAGCCGTAAAGGGAAGCCATCATAATGCCTCGCTGAGCAGTTGCAGGAAGCTGATTGAAATACTGGCTGTTTTCCGTATGTTCCGAATAATAGCCGTCATCGGAATCTCCAAAACGGATCCCGCTCTCAATGCAGTACACCCAGCGGAAAGCTCCGCCGTCCGCAGACAATACAAAATGCTGATAGGCAACATTGCCGTTGTGATAAGCGTAACTGGTCGTTCCGTCGCTGTGATAAGTCATGGTGTAATAATCGGAAGGAGAGCGGTACGCTTTTCCGTCAGAACCCATAACCACATCCCCATAAGCAGAGCTGGCGTGTTGTCCTTCGGAAGCTGCAAACACGCTTGCAGGAAGCATCCCCAATGCAATCAGGACGCAAAGGAACGCTGACAGTATGCGGCTGACGCCGCGCTTGCGAAATGTTTTCATATTCACGCTGTATTCCTCACTTTCATTATTTTTTCAGTAAGAAAGACGGCTTATCTGCCGTCCTTTGTAGTTTCATCCCCGTCCGTATCATCCGGTAAGGTTTCGTGATATTCAGAATCCGGTTCAAATCCTTCTCCAAACCCTTCATCCTCATATTCGTCTGTATCATCCATTGCCGCCTGCTGTTTTGGGCGAACAATCTTGAAGTAGTATCCAAGACCTCCGGCTGCGGCAAGGGCAAGCAGCACAAAGAAGATCATGCCGGTATTGGAGTTCTTTTCTTCTTTCTGCTCCTGCTGTGAAGTATTGTCCTGAGCCGGTTTTCCTCAGATTTTCCCAGGCAGCCGGTCATCTTATTTTTGCAGACCGGGCAGTCTGTATTGACGTTTCCGGCTTCGCATTTTTCAGAACAGTTGCAGATTTCCGTTTCAGGAATTGCCCCGGAAGTACCCTGACCTTTCTCTGTGAGAGCCATCAGATCCGATTCTGTAACACCGTTCAGAAAATACACATTTTCAGAACCGCGCTTGCCGTCGATCACAAGATAGAACACATTTCCTGCTTCTGTCTTAATGTTATAAAACTGTTTATCATCTTCCTGTTCCGTAGCAGAATCCAGGATCGTTCCGGTACCGTCCGGCGTAAGCGCACCCTCCGGCAGAGCGCTTTCCGTTTCTTCTCCCCTGTGCCGGTGTTTCTGTCTGGTTAGAAGAAGCTCCTGACTGCGGCTTTTTATCACTGCTTTCCTGTGTGCCTCCCGAAGTATTGCCCCCGGAAGGAGCAGGGAAGAAGTATCCGTGTTGGAAACTGTTTGCTTTCCGGCATCCGGCTCTGTTTTCTTCGGTTCCTTATAATAAGGATTGTCCAGCTTGACAGTCTCAGACTGGTTGCCGGAATAATCCACCGCATAGACGCTGACCTGCTTTTCATTCCCCGCATAATCTTTTAAAAGAACGGAACCTTTTCCGTCTGAAAGACTATTGACACGGGTTTTATCCACATAGACAGCCTCTACGCCGGACAGATTATCACTTGCGGTAATGGAAAGCGTATCTTTTCTAGGTTCACATTGATCGTAGGCGGCGTGGTATCTGCACCGCCGGAAGCATAAGCAGAGACCGGAAATACAAAAGCGCCCATGCCAAGCATAAGCGCCATCATCAAAGGCAGTAGTTTATTCTTCATGGCGTACCTCCTGTGTTTTGTTCGGCAGACCGCCGCTGTTTGGAAGGACCGCGCCTTGTTTCTGCAGCTTCAAAAATTCCGCCAGCTCTTTCGGTGAGATATTAAAGCTGCGGGCAACCTCGCCGTAATCCAGGTTCTCCAGCTCGGTTTTCTGTTTTTCAGATCCGCAAGTTTATCCTGCAGTTCTGCAATCTTGTTTTCTGTTTTCTGAATATCCTTTGCAAGTTTTTTCAATTTTAGGATTCAATCTATTACCTCCAATCATAATTAGTTCAGTCGTCCAAATGCGTAAAAATGCTGCTGCCAGTAGGACGTATCAATGCTGGCATACTGGACGGGATCTCCGGCATGGATCATCTGCCCGTTTCCGATATAAATGCCGATGTGTGTAACCGGTGTTCCTGCGGAATAGGTTCCGGTAAAGAAGATCAAATCTCCCGGACGGGCATTTTCCCTGGATACCGGCGTAGACATGTTATATAGCCCCTGTGCGGTAGTACGCCCCATTGGCAACACCGCTTTGATTGAATACATAGCAGACAAAGCCGGAGCAATCAAAGCTGTTCGGACCAGAAGCGCCAAATACATAAGGTTTTCCAAGATGTTTCTGTGCTTCAGCAATCAAAACCGCATAACTTCCGTCACCCATTGGTTCTCCCGGATAAGCCAATTTCAGGACCGCCCGGTGTTCCCGGCGTCATTGTTCCTGCGGTATGATTTCCGTATCTGTAAAATAAAGCGGATTGAAGTATTGTCCGTCCACCAGCACTTCCAAATGCAGGTGCGGTCCGGTGGAGTTTCCGGTACTTCCGACTTTTGCGATCACATCCCCTTGTTTTACCGATTGTCCGGGAGTGACAAGAAGCTGGGAGCAATGTGCATATTTTGTTGTCAGCGTCCGGCCGTCTTTCATCGTACCTTCGATCACTACGACCAGACCATAGCTGCCGGATTCACCGGCCTGTGTGACTGTTCCGTCGTGGCCTGCTAAAATTTCCGTTCCCAAAGGCATCCCAATATCCACCGCTTTGTGATAATCTTTTCCGCCGCTGATCGGGTGGATGCGGTATCCATAATAACTTGTCACATAAGGAAGCCAGTCAGTATCGCCGAAAATGTTAGCGACATACTGCCGGTTGCCTTTTGACATCATCAGAATATTAAAAAGTTCTTTCTGACCGTTATCCATACGCCCGGCAATCACGTCGGTAAAAAGAATTTGCGGTGAGCGTGATATTCAGAATATGCCACTCATAAGGAACTTCTTCTTCGGTCGTTTCTCCGGTAATAGGATCCACACGGGTTTCCGTGCGGTAACGGATCTCTGTTTCCGGGATAAATTCAAGGCGGTATTGTTCAGAGAAGATTTCCCTTAATACCGCTTCGATCTGTTCATAAGTAAAGCCATGATAAGAAGCAGTCAGAAAGCCCATCAGCTCAAAAGGGTTGTGTCCTACATTGCCGACCTGATAGCGGTATTCGTCATATCCCGGATGTTGTGCTTCGGCATTTTGAATCTGAATCTGCAGGTCCGTTTCCAATTCCGTATAGGAAAGCTCCGCCTGGTTGATGTCTTGATCCGCTGCTACATAGCTTGACGCAGCAATGATTCCAAGACCGCCGGTTCCCATACTGGAACAGGAAGTAAAGACCGAAGAAATCAGAAAGAACAGCAGAAGAAGCAGCGCTGCGATCCCGAAAATGATCGGGTGGCGTTTGACAAAGAGCGCCACGCGTCCGGCTATCTTTTCTGTTGTGACTGCTGTTTTCTTTGCGGTCTGTCCTGCACGTCTGGCTTCTCTTGCGGCTTTGGCATACTGCCTTTTGATTTTTGTTTCTGCCACATCCGTGTAAGCAGATTGCTCTTTAACTTCGGGTTCTCATGGAGTACCTGCTGATAGGCTGCTTTTGCACTGGCTCTTGACGCCTTCTTTTGGAGACGGGAGACTTTACGGTAAGGCGCTGACTTTCGGCGGTGGTTTAGGGCACGCAGACCGCCTTCCGCAACAAGTTCACTGCGGTGTGCCGCCTCGATCCCGATATTCTCATGCTCATTTTCATAGATTTTCTTATGTGCATATCCAATCGCGGCATTAGCGCCTTTTTTCACCGGACGCAGCGGTTTGGCTCCTTTCATATGATCCCGTTGTGAAACAACCTCTTTTTCAAATTTCAGACGCCGCTTTGCCTTACCGGTTTCAACATCCGACTCCACGCCTAAACGAAGTTTGCGCCTTGTAGGAAGATTCTGCTGTGCAGCTTCTAACTTCTGAGAAGTGCGTTCTGAGATAAAGTCCGAGTTCTCAAAAATGTTCTCGATCTCACGGGAAGCCAGAAGGTCCTTGACATTCTGCGTTAAACCTGATGGGATTCCGCCCCATTTACGGAAGCGTTTCCAGATCTCCACGCTGAAACTTCCTGTCTGCCCTTTCAAAAGAAGGTGGAATTCGTCGATATAGAACCAGGTTGTTTTATGTTTGGAACGGTTGGCCGTAACACGGTTCCACACCGCATCCTGCATGATCAAAAGCCCGATTTCCTTTAAGGCTTTTCCCAGTGACTTAAGCTGGAAACACAGTACCCGGTGTTGATCCATCTGGATATTGGAACGGTGGTTGAACACGTTAAGGGAACCATTGACATAGATTTCCAGCGCAGTTGCGATATTCTGTGCCTCCGGTTCAGACTGTTTCAAAAGCAGCTCGTAAAGATCGCCTAAGATCGGCATATTTTCCGGGCATGGGTTCTGCAGGTATTCCCGGTACACCAGTCTGGTACAACGGTCGATGATCGTCCTTTCAATAGGGGAAAGCCCTTCTTTGCCGCCGATGATAAGGTCGCACAGCGACAGGATAAAATCACTTTTCAAAGTGATCGGGTTTTCATCATCGGAATAGTCCAGATTGATGTCCATAGGGTTAATGTAGTTTGTGGAAGTAGGGGAAATATCAATGACCTGCCCCTGGGAACCGAACTGCTGCACCAGCGGCCCATACTCATTTTCCGGGTCAGCGATAATGATGTCGTCCTCCGTCAGAAGGAACACATTGACGATCTCACGCTTGGCAGAGAAAGATTTACCGCTTCCTGGGGTACCGAGAAACAGCCCATTGGGGTTTTTCAGCGTTTTTCTGTTCGCCATGATCAGGTTATTGGAAAGGGCGTTCAGACCGTAATACAACGCCTCGCCCTCCTGGAACAATTCACAGGTGGTAAACGGTACAAAGATCGCTGTGCTGCTGGTCGTAAGCCCGCGCTCAATTTCAATCTGGTTCGTGCCAAGAGCAAGCGAGGACATAAGCCCCTGTTCCTGTTGGTAATCCAGCCGTTTTAAGGCACAGTTGTATTTCTGTGCCACACCCGAAGCGGCAAAAATATCATTAAACAGCTTCTGACGTTTGGCAGCGATATTTTCCACCAGTACCGTCACAAGGAACATGCGCTCATTGCGGCTCTGTAAATCCTGCAAAAGATTTTTGGCTTCCTCTCCATAGGTGGCAAGGTCGGTGGGAAATAGCGATAGGTAAGCCTTTGAAGTTATCTCCAGCTTTTCCCCCGCTTCACACCGGACATGCGACTTTCACCGCATCCGGCGTTCCATCAATCAAACAGATTTCTTAGTCTCCTTAGTCATACCATTATGAGAATTATTCGTAAGATTTGGCTTCTCCAAATCAATGGGTTTCCTTTTTGCCAATGTTCGCAGTTTGTTCAGCTTTGTGAGCTGTGAAGTATCCAATTTAAGAGCGGTGAGATAAGAACGAATAGTGTCCTCATCAATTGCGTGTATCAGTTCATGTACTGGTGCAAGCACCAATACCAGATTTTCATACTTATCTCTGCCTCCAATTCCTTTTGGCTTCTTGTGATGGCAGTGAATTTCTGATATACACTGAAATTTCTTTCCCGTTACCGCACATTTTCCCCATTGAGCGGAGAACAGTGAGATACGGTTATCCGCATACTCTGTACTGCGGCTGTATGTAGGCTCTCTCATTAGCTGTAGCAGTAAGAAAGTGTTTATCCGCAAATCGTCATGGATTTCACTTCTTCCTGCCGCTGTGTAAGCGCACACTTTTCGCCGCTGACTCATTGGATTTTTACATTGAACATAGCTTATTGGATAAATCGGTTCTTTGGATTGTGCTATATATCTTAGTTGCTCCGATTTCCCATATCTTTGGATTTCCATTTTTGTCAGGTCACGGCCTTCCTTTTTCAGCCGGTGTGTCTTTCCAGATTTCAGCCTGTTTTTGAGAACTGTATTAACAGTTCTGCCAATATCACCGCAGTCTATGCTGATGTCAGTGGCTAACTGGTAGTAATTCTGGATTCCCATAACCATGGAGTTGAACAGCCGTACTTCCCCGGCTTCTCCACGTCCTTTTCTGGGAAATTTGATATTTCCGACTTGTTTAGTCAGGCTGGCTTTAACCTTTTTGTATGCTTTATCGCACATGTGCGATTGAACGACGTACTTTTTCCCCTTTTTGCGTAGTCGGATTTTGAATCCGAGAAATTCAGAATAGCTCCGTCTGACGTCAACAACTCTCGTTTTCTCCGGTGAAACATCAAGGCGCAGGCGTTCTTTCAGCCATTGCGTGACCGCAATCAGCGTCCGGTCTGCCTGTTCCCTTGTTCTACAGAGAATCCGAAAATCGTCTGCATATCTCACGATATACATTTCTTTCAGCCGTGTATTCCGCATTGCCCGGTACGCATGGCTTTGTATCGGACAGCCTGCCGCATTTTCTCTGTAAGCATAGTTTTCCGTTACCGGGTTGCACTGCCATTGGCTTTCTATCCAATGGTCAAGTTCATTCAGCACCACATTTGCCAATAGTGGGGAAATAATTCCGCCTTGCGGCGTTCCCTTTGTTGGGTGTTCTGTGTTGCCGTCCGGCATGAGGATTGGAGCTTTGAGAATCCTACGGATTACATAGAGCAGTTCTTTATCCCGGATATTCAGTGACCATAACTGTTTTATCAGTTTTGAATGGTCTACATTGTCAAAGAAACCTTTTATGTCAAACTCTACTACATAGTGAAGTCCTGACTTTTGCATAAGCCTGTAGATTGCCGCTATCGCATTTTCAACCGACCGATTTGGACGGAATCCATAGCTATTGTTGCTGAACCTGGCTTCGCAGATAGGTTCCATGACCTGCTTGATACATTGCTGTACCAATCTATCCCATATACAAGGGATTCCCAGTGGCCTGGTATTCCCGTTTGGTTTTGGGATGTCTTTGCGTCTTACGCTTCTTGGGGTGTAGCCGTTTTTAGCTCCCTTGACGATTTTGCGTACCCTTGCTGTGACTTCATCAGCGGTAAGTTTACCAATATCAGAAATCTTCAGCTTGTCTGTTCCCGGCGTAATACTCCCGGTATTGGATTTGATGTTCCGATAGGCCAGCAGGATATTTTCTCTTGAAAGTATCACATCCATCAGGTTCTCGAAAATTTCTCCTGCCTGACTTCTGGCATACAGTTCATCAAAGGTACTTTGCATATCGTAGTATTCAGCATGGCGGAGATACTCCACGCATTTGTTTTTTGGTTTCTTCTCATTTGGCATCAGGCATCACTCTCCTTTACGGCGAGTGACTTCTTTTTGTCATACTCGCAATCCTAATTGCGACTAAGTGCTAAGTTGCCTGTTTGACTGACTTGAGGCCATTCTTCCGTTTTCCTCTTTTTCGCAGAAAACATCATCAGTTCGACCTCTGCTTTTCAGCAGTAGTACAGCAGCTTATATGATTCGTCTGCTTACTTCCTAATGGTAGAAGCCTACTGCCTTTCCTCGTTCCAACAATCCTATCTTTACATATACCTTTAGGTCTCCGCTTTAAGCCTGTCAGCTTGAACACGCCTGTAACGTGCTATGGTGTTTCATAACATCAATTTTTACTCCACCACACTGATTAGCGATGAACGCTACCAGCACATTTCTATGCCGTCATGGTATAGACCCTTACATTCGCGGTTTTCGTCAGTCATATTTCAAACATTCTGACCTTGGGTATTTTGTAGACCTCCGGCCTATAGGTAGCACCGTCCACCTCTGGACAGCTTTCGTGGGGCTGGTAATTATCCAGCAATCCATACGGCTACTCTCAGCCGACTTCACCGAGCTTCTGACAGGTCAGTTTTCACTTACACCCGCCAGTCGGAGTATTAAGGGGGCGTTTCAGGGCGTTACCCCATCATTCCACCTCTTGGATTGTTAGTTCTCCTAACATCTGAAATTTTCGTTCTTTTGTTAGTGCCTGATTTTGTCCTTCAACCACGAAGGCTTTGTTCAGGAACGAGTCGCACTGATGTCCATGTCATACCCGGATCGGACCGCTTTCTTTTGTTCCTCAATGGTCATTTTCTGCAGGTCCGACATTTTACGCTTGATGTTTCGGATCGCCTGTGCCTGGTCGATAGACTGAATATGCAAGTTGACAGTCACGGCGTCGTTTAAGTCAAGAAGATCCGCTAAAAGCCGGTCAGTAAGCTCCGGCGCCAAAATCTGCAAAAAGGAGACGGCACCGGAATGGTCGCCTACCCGGAATGTCTTTCCATCCTTTGAAAAAGACAGCCCGGATGGGGAAATGAAGTCTTTGGTAGAAAGACCAGTCTTAGGCAGATCCGACCACTGGAAATGAAACTTTTCCTGACCGTCCGGGTGAAGCTGGCTGTGAAGAAGTTCCAGACGTTCCAGTCCGTTTAAGGATCTTGCCTGGACTCCAAGGGTCTTGAAATTTGCCAGCACATCCGTTTCAATGCGTTCCAGACGCATTTTCGCAGTACGCAGGTCATCTGCCTCGATTCCAAAGGTAATGTATTTGCGTTTGGTGAGACCGTTATTTCCTTTCTGCAACTGGTTCTTTAACATATCCCCGTATTCCTTGCGGATTCCGTCATACTCGTCGCCGCGGGGAGGGATTTCAATGCTTCTGGTAAAATCCTGCATATTGGCCCGCTGGTTGATAAAGGTAAGCTGCACATGGATCGAAGCATCGAAGTAATTTAAGAAATCGCAGTAACCCTCGAAGATCTGTGCTTTATCATCTGCCTGTGCAAGCTGATAGTTAATATCAAAAAACTGTACCGTTTTGGTGTAAAGGGTATCGGTCAACCGGCAGATCCCATCCCGGTACATTTCACGGTAGGGAATGCTCTGCTGGACCGTCTGCGGGGCATCTGCTTTCAGCCCGGCAAAAAAGCCGCCTTTTTTAGACGGCTTGGAACGGGCAGACTTAGTTTTGCCCTGCTTTGCATCGGCTCTGGTCTTTTTGGCCTGCCTGATATTTTTTTGCAGACGCTTTTCCTGAGCTTCCTGCTGCTTGTTTTTTGGCAATCTTTGTAACCTCCTTCTTTGACATAGATTTATACAGGTTATCCGTCCTGTATGGACGGTCCTTCGGCCAGAGCTTATAACGGAGCCGGTTCTTCAAGATCTTTTCTGCCGGCTGCCCGTCACGCTCATACATGGCGAAGAAGAAAAAGGGCATCATCAGCCCGATCATCAAAAGTACAGCCGCCGAATTGCCGATCGCCCCGCGGGTAAAGAAATACACCGGAAGGCCGACAAGCCCGGCAAGACTGAAACAAATAAGCTGGCGCTTCGTCAGATTGAAGGCCAGCTTGGTTTTAACTTTGGTTAAATCCTTTGGTACAGGTACATAAGGCATCTATACACCTCCCATCGTAATATAATTTCCGGCCCATTACCGTGCACCGAATTCGCGTACCGGTTTCTCCGCAGCCGGACATTCCCGCACTTCCTGAGCCGCATTTTGCAGCCGTGCCAGGACAGAAACAGCCGGTCCTCTCTGACACAGGTATTCCTGGCTATCTCGGATTCCGGCAATATTTTCCCGAATATCCATATCCACGTCGAACACATCCGAAACCGGTAAAAGCCAACGGTCTGCAAAGTATTTCAAAGGATTCTCAAGCGCCAGCACATCATCCAGCATTTCATCCCTGAACTCAAACTTTGTTGTCAGATAGGAATACGCCTCCTGCATGGCTGTAATTTCAGCAGCTTTTTCAATTAAGGATTCCTTATCTCTTGACATAAGGCTTTCCCGGTAAGCAAAGTAATTCTGTCCCAGCCGTTTCATCAGGAGCGTATATTTGTCCTGTGCGGAAGGTTCGCTTGTGAAATGTTCAAATTTTTGCTCTGCATCAATTTCTTTGAGAAGATCGCAGATCGGGAAACTGTGTTCATGGTTATTTTCTTCCCAGCACCATCGGGCTACATCCAACGGGTCCTGAAAAGAAAGAAGTGCCTCTACTTCCGCCGGAGTAAATACATGTTCAACCTTCAGATAATAGTGGAGTTCCGAAAGTCCCTGTAACTCGTAAATACTACCGATATTCTGTGCATCCAGCATATCCGCATGAACCTTCAAACACTCGTCCAGCCGTTCCATAAGCAGCCGCTTTGCATCTTGTTCTATCAAAATCACCCCTTTCGCTCCGGCATAGTCAGCGTACAGTTCACTTCATTGCCCCACACATCCCAGCCGGGTGTCTTTTGTCTTGCAAACAGTTCCACTCTGGGCTGATCGCCCATGAGTTTTACGATCTTATCCCGCACCTCGTCCGGTTTCTTGCTGTGCTGCTCAATATGGGAGATCACAAACTGATGGATTCCCGCACACTGGCGTTTCGGGCGGCCTCTGGTTGCCAGCAGACATACCTCCGCGTTGGAGCGGGTCCAAAAGCCCATGCCATAAAACCAGCTATCCGCTTTCCGGTTCTGTTTGAGCCATAGAAAAGCCAGCGTTTTATATTTGAACCCCCAGGCGTCGATCACCCGGAAGGCTTCATTAAGCTGCGGAAAGGTCGCCCACAGAAACAGGGCGCTGTCTTTTGCGGCAAGTTCCGATACCGGCAGGGCACAGATTTCTTCAATGCTCATTGTGGGGTGGTTCTCCGCAACGCCGCTTCCATGTTTCCTATCATAGTGCCAGGGCGGATCGGCATAGATAATGCCGTACTGTTTCGTTTCCGGCATTAGCGAGCCTGCTCATTCTTAGATGGGGCAGGTTTAGTCGGCTGTTCTTTGACCTTACCGGCATTTTCCTTCAATGTACCGGTCAGGGAAGGTTTTTCCGCAGCTCCCTTTGTCGCTTCAAGAGTCGCCTGCAAATTTTCAATAGCCTGGCCGTACCCTTCGATCAGGGCGTCGTTAAGCTGCCTGCGGAAATCCGCCGTCACCGGCCAGCAGACATCTTTCCAGTTGCCCTTTTCCGTCCTGCGTGGAAGGCATGTTGACATACAAGCCGTTTTCGCCGGAGCAGATGCGGAAGCCGTCAATCTTGAAACAGTCCCCAATCGTCACATTGGCGTAAGCCAGCAGGTTCCCCATCGGGGCAATCGGGCGTACCCGGACATCCATTTCAAAGCCGTTTGCCATTTCCGTCTTTTTCAGGCCATTTTTTTGTATTGTTATTACTCATATATAAAATCCTCCTTTTTTATGGTTTTAAAATAACTGCGCGTTAATGCGCATTAAAAGATACTTTTTTGATAACGAACTGGTTTTAAACAAAGCAAAGGCAAGCAGAACCGTATATCCTGCTGTGCCCCAGATTGCGCCGTGTATGTCGCTGTTTGACGGAATGGACTGTACCAATACCGCATAAATAGCAACACAGATCAGGATAAGGAAACCCTGAAATCCAAGAGCGAACAAAGAGCGAAAGTAGTTGGTTCCCATCGCTCCCCATTCACGATTTACCATCGTGGAAAATGGAATCGGTGCAACGCTCACGGTCAAATATATTTCAATCATCCTGCCGTAAACAATTACAAAAATCACGATTGATAAAATCCACATACACAGATAAATGATGTTGGTTTCCAGCCAAAGACCAATCAGCTCCCATATTCCCATTGCTTCAAGCTGTGTCTGCAAGTCATCAAGAGAAGCCGCTACATCCAGGTTTCCGTTGATAACGCCCGCGCTTCCTGAAACTACATGCTGTGCGACATCGAATACTGCCATTACGATCGTAAAGCAGTTTGTCAAAATATAGGTTGCAACAAAGGTCTTGAATATCCACTTGAAGATGTTGAATGTATCGAAGTCGTGCATATTGTTTTTTTCCAAAATCATCTGGATCAGTTCATATACCAATACGAACGTCAGGATAATCCCGGCAATCGGCAGCACGACCGTTTCTGATAATGTTCGGATCATCTGGAAGACTTCGCCGTTCCAGCCCTGCGGGGTTTGTCCGACCTGACCTGCAACATCATTGACCTGGCTGTTTACCGATTCAAATATTCCTGTGTATTGTCCTGTGATAGCGTCAATAAGGCCCTGTTTGATCCAATCCGTTATCCAACCAAACAGCCAATCCATAGGTTATTAGAACAAACCGGACAATAGCGGGATCAGCGTCATACCAACTACTGCGATTCCTCCGCCAGCCATAAGCTGTTTCATGCCTTGTGATTTTGCCCCTGGATTGTCATTTCCGTAACCTTCAAAAGATTGATTACACCCCAGGCACCAAGACCGGCACCCAAAGCAACAACGAGAATCTGCAAAGTATCAATAGCAGAGTTAAAAAATCCATAAATGACCTCCTTTAATGTAATGTTTAAAATGTTTGAGCCGTATTTTCGGCTGGAAACAAAAAAGAAAGCCCGCAGCTCCATCAATAAAACTGCAGGCAATAGGGAAGCAGAAATGTTTCTGCAATCCGTTTATGAAATTGAAACAGTAGGATCACGGATCCTTACCAAGTACATACCTCCTTTAAAAATGGGGATAAAAATAAGCCTGCCAATATGAAAACCTTCAAATCAGCAGACTTAAATCAGTCTAAATGAAAATATTAAATTCGTACAACAAACTGTTATTTACGAAAATCTTTTTGAATCTTATACAGCCATATCCCAGAGATAATAGCTATAAATACGTCTTTGGTTTAGCAAGCAAATAATACTTCAACATTTCCCAGTAACCGCTCCATGTATAACACGATGATTTACCACTTTGAATAGGAATTGTTGTACTCTGTATAGTATCTAAAGTTAAATGAAAAAAGCTATAAGTATATAACCTGCTAATAGATATGAAATTATACAAAATATAAATGGTGTAGAGAATCTAATGTTTTTTTTCCTGTATTATTTTTATATTCGATATCTAAAACTAAGAATAGAGTTCCAAGTAAAATGAGAACTATTGCATCAGAGAGATTCTGTGCTCCCATCATTAAATAATCCTACTATTAAAAAGATAACAATAAATACCCATAACCATATTTTAACATTTTTGACATATTTCATAAATCTTCTTCCTTTGACAGATTCAAATTTGTGTTCTTCTATATCGATATTATACTACATTAAACACTCTAATGAAATGACTAAGCAATTTCTTCCGCAAGTTCCTTCTGAGAAATCTCATAGTTCAGGAACATTTCATCAGGATTGATCTGCAGATTGGTGGAAAGATATTTTTCAATATCAAATGCGTTCTTTTCGTTATAGTCTGACAGATACTTATAGTTCGGATGTTTGGTAATGTCATATTTCCGGGAGAGGAAAGGGCGCACCCCACGTACTTGAAGCAGACATTTTCCACCGTCCATAACTGCCAGTTCATCCACAGACATCAGCTCTTTGCCGAGCTTTTTGGAAATTCTGACCGTGGCTTTCCTGATTGCCTTTGGTAACACTGGTGTTGTACATATCGATCGTTTCTTTTCCTAACAGAGAGCTCCAGCTTTTAAGGGTTGTTTCTTCCTTACCACCTAAAATAAGCTGCTGTCACAATTCCCGATAATTGTGTCCATGTTATCTTTATAGAGCGCTTTGAGCTGACTCTGCGCCTGCAGAACGAGACAGGCTGAAATTTCCCTGGAACGGATCGTTGCCATCAGCTTTTCCAGGTTTGGAATCTGACCGATATTTGCCGCTTCGTCAATCAGACAACGCACATGCACCGGCAGCCGTCCTCCATACTTATCGTCTGCACGCTCACAAAGAAGATTGAACAACTGTGTGTACGCCATACTGACAAGGAAGTTAAAGGTTGCGTCCGTATCTGAGATAATGAAGAAAAAAGCGCAGTTTTCCGGTCGCCGACCATATCCAGCTCCAGCTCGTCATACATTGTGATCTCACGCACTTCCCGAATATCAAACGGGGCAAGACGGGCGCCGCAGGAAATAAGGATTGATTTTGCCGTCTTTCCGGCAGCTAACTTATATTTCTTATACTGGCGTACTGCAAAGTGATCGGGATCTTTCTGCTCCAGAGCGTCAAAAAGGAGATCCACGGCGTTTTTACAAAGTTTCGTCATCTTCACGGACCTCCATTGCATTTATCATTTCCACAAGTGAGAAACCGTTCGTTGTTCGAGATCTTCCCGCAAGAGCATCCTCCTTTCTGATAAAATCGGTATTTATAATATGGAAATAACTTACCGGCTTTCCCAAGAACCTGCTGTCGGGAAGCGTGTTCAAAGGCTTTGCTGCCCACCGACCTGAATTTTAGCATGTTTCAAAAGCGTCTTGATGATCGTAGCCGGGCGTTCCTGTTCCTCCAGATGATCGACCATCCCTTTGCACTCATCCGGGAGGTATGCCGCCATATCTTTCAACACATCGGAAAAGTTACATAAAAGCTAGCAATATCCGACAGCTCCCCGTTTTGCCAGCTCAAACCCATAACATTCGCCACGCAGATAGGAATCATAAGCGGCGACTTCGCTGCGCATCAGTGCGTCCGCTTTCTGCCGGATGGCGCCTTGTCATCTTGTCAGCGTCAAATTCCTTTAGGGCATCTTCTTTGGAAACATAGATCCAGCCGACCTGTCCGCTGTCCCATTCTGGTTCTCGTTTTTCTTTTACATCCGGGAACATATCTTCATATCCGGTATCGCTGTTTCTAAAAAAGTTGTTCAGCTTATCAGCAAGCTCCGAGGCTTTCGTTATACGGTCGGTGTCCTGCTCTTTTGGCACCAGTTGTCTGACACACAAAATCTTCCTGCGATATGTAGAATGGTTTCCGGGTAGAAAAATTTCTCCTTATATTTCGCCATCAAATCAGGAGATAAATCTGAAAAAATTTTCTTCTCCCAAACCGACAATCAGAAATTTTCCTGCGAGAATATCATAGATATTTCCATCTTCATCTTTAAGCGCCCTGTTCGTTGGAAGCCCGATCAGTTGCCTTCTTCATTACAGATCACCGCTACCGGATCTTCATAAGGATAAACAGCTTCAATGCTTCCTCCAACAGCTTGTTGCAAAGATTCAAGCCCGCCTTCGATCTCTGTTTCATAGGGAACCTTGCCGGGTTCTACTGCTAATACCTTCATCGTTCCGCCTCCTTTTTATGCTCCGTAATGGTAGGTGAGACTTGTTTTTGACTCTTTGCTGCTGACAGTTGTTCTAAAACCGAAGTCTTTTTATTTTCCGGCATAGAAATACCGCCTTCCGAAACTTCGGCGGCGGTATCTTTTACAACTTCCTGACCCTCCACGACATAACCGGGAAGCAGAGTGCCATGTACCATGAAATGATCCCTATATTCTTTTGGAATCGGCGGGGAAAGCTCTGCAAACAAATTCGAGTATGCCTTCTTTCTGCCTTCCATATATTTAATAGCAGCAGCTTTGTCAGTATAGCGTTTATTTCTCTGACCTGCGAGATGTACGTCATGACCTTGCAGCGGAGAATTTAAGTACACATTCCAGGAAACATACCAGGCAACCGGAACTCTTTCTTTTGTCTCACGGTTGTATTTGGTATCTTCCCATATGTCATAATTCATCTTGTAGACACGGTTACTGATCTGCTCACCGTCTCGATGTGGATTATCTTCCCACTGATTATTGGTATGTTCGACCTGCGGTGTACGAAGGTATTGTAAAGCCATATCAAAAAGCTGCGTGACTGCCGCCTGCTGTTCCCATTGCTCCGCAGCGGCAACTACAATAGCATAAGCCTTATTTTCGGCACTGATACTGTCCTGACGCATAGCTTCCAGTTCCTCCTTGCTCTTTGTAATCAAGGAAGAAATATCGGGCTGATTACTGGAAATACTATGCTCGATTTGTAACATATATCCGGGTTCAAGTTGGTCTCCATATCGGAAGGCCCGATAATTGTTATTTTTATCAATCTTTTCCCTCCAATCAAATTTGCTGTTCATAAGTCTTATTGGAAACCGGCTGTTGTTCCGCCTTCAGCCTGGCATCGGCAAGCTGCGCCAGAACAGAGGCTTTTTCCGAAAGATATTCTTCTTTTATGGACTCTAAGGTTGCGCTGCCATAACGGTATTGTTCCATTTTTTCCAGAACAGCAGCTTTTTCTTCCTCGCTGAGCGGATAATAGTATTCCGTTTCAGAACGGTCATACACCACTTTGACGATCTCCAGCATATCACAGACACATCCAAGATCCAGGTCATAATTAGCATAAACATTGATGTAGCCGTCCTCATTTTTTAACAGAGGTTTTCTCCGAAAACTTCCGCTATGTCAAAAATAAAGCGGTATATAGAAGTTCAGCCGGTTTCCGATAACCATCATTTCATCTTCAAAGCTGATTTCTTCCGGTTTCAGTCTGCGGCTGCCGGAAACAATATCCGAATCCAAAATGACAGGCTGCATAGCATGTGTTGTATTCATTTTAATCATCCTCCTACAATTCCGGGGTATCATTCTTCTTTGCGGGTGCTTTTTTCTCCGGTTCGCTATGATGTTCCTTTCCCGCTGAAAGCTGCTGTAAAAACAGAAGGTTTCTCATTACCAAAAAGCGTGATCTGTTCATAATTTGTAATCACCGGCACAGCTTCCTCTTTTACAGAATGGACCGTTCTTACAGGCCGGGTTTCTTCCAAAGTCTGCGGACGATCCGAGTGGGTAAGGATATTCTGTCTTTTCAAATCCTGAACGATTTCATCAAAGACGGCGTTGATCGCTTTTTCGTTCTTCTCCCTGAGGGAAAGCAACGACAAGGTGTGATTCCCCGTTTTTGTCAAAAGCAATGGTGCAGGCGCTTTCCGCATGTCCGGCCAGATAATCAGAGCGGTACGGCAGCTTGTCTTTGATATAAGTTGCAAAAGCTCTGGCTGTCATTTCCACATCGCTTTCCCAATAACCGCCGTCTTTTTCACATTCACGGCCCATTTCTTTTGAATTGCGGTAATAGTCTGTTTCGGCACGTCCGATCACAGGCTCGGTATTTTCAGCAGCAGAGTGGAGAAGCCTTTCATATGTCTGTAAGGTATCCCGGTCCGCCTTTGGGATCACATGACCGGACAGCGATTTTTTAAAGGCGCTGAGTTTTTCGACAATCTCTGTCTTTCCCGAAAGGAACTCTGACTTTAAGGATTCAAATTCCTGCCTGGATGCTTCATTTCCATACCGGCGCACAGCGGAAGTACCGCAGAATCAATCCACGAAGCTGCATTTTTACGCAGACGTTCATTGCTCTTTTCCATAGCTTCCGCAGCCTGCTCCGGTGTCTGCGGTTTATATTTCATTGTGTCGATCAGTTTTTGAAATAAAGGATACGTTCGGGGGTGTTCGGAAAGATAGCCTTTCACACCCATTTTTACACCCAGATAGTCATCTAGCCCATGCCACCATTCATGCGCCAGGGAACCGGCGCCGCGCATTTTCGTCAGGTTGATTACTTTTCGCAGCGGTTCATAATGAGCGACCGCATTTCCGCTTCCACGAGCACCGAAAGCGATAGACAAAGTTCCCTGATAAGCAATATCTTTTTCACTGATCTTGAGTGCGTCTGCCAGATCCTTTAAGGCGTCAAATCCCATATTCAGGGAAGCACGCCGGTCATTCTGCGTCATCCAGTTTCCAAACTCGCCGCCGCGGAATCCGAAGGTATCAAGATAATCCTGACCGGCAACATCCCGGCTGCTGCGGTAGTCCGGTCCGGTACGTTTGACACTGGCAAGCTGTTCCGGCACAAAACGTTTCTTTCCATTGCCGCCACGCTGTTTCTGAAAATCCTGCACCCATTTCAAGGCTTCCTCACGGCTGGATAAGTTTTCTTGATTATGGAATATCCTTTTGTCACATAGTAAGTATCCGGTTTCCAGTCATTATCTTTTGAAAATGTATTCTTTCCATCGTTATAGTGAATACGATAACCTTTCGGTATTTTTCTTCTTTGGGAACGCCAACTGCTCCTTTTTCGCTTTTTCGGTAAAATAATAGGAAAAGTATTTCTCTGACCGTACATATAAAGTCTTTGCCAGTTTATCCGTAATCACAGGATTTTGACGTCCGGCTTCTGTAGCTGTCAGATATGGACCGCCAGCCCAGCCATTTTCTTCTTTGACATACCCGTTGTCAATCAATACAGGGATATAGGCTTCCAGTATGTCATCCAAAGATTGGACCTTTTCAACAACTGACTGCACCTGACGGATCGTTTCAATGTATTCTTTCTGACGTTCCAAACGTTTCTCCGGTGTATCATCGGTACGGTAATAGCGGGAGAAGCGTTCAGGCTGTCACGTACTTTCTTGATCCAATAGACCACATCCACCGGAATCCCGCTATCGATCAATGCCTGGTAGTCCGGCTTTTTCCAAATGTTATCCTTTTTCACATACTTATCAGCTTCCCGGCTGTTCATTTCCAAAAGATCTTCGGAATATAAGCCCCGGCTGCTCCATAAATCTTTTTTTTCGCACCTCCGATTTTCTCACCGAAATCGTCATGCTGTATGGTATTTGCCACTCATCACCACCTCCTTATCAGCTTTCGTGTAAATTCCTTTGCTTCCGTCACATCCATAAAAGAACAGGAATCCCCGGAAATATAGGAAAGCGCCTCATTCCATTCACTTACCGGGAATCGGTCATCCTCAATTTCCAGCAGCTTGAATAATGCCAGCAGAGGACAGCAAAGCCGCAGATCAGAAATAAACACTCCTAACTGACCTGCGACGCAATCTAATAAACTCATATTCATATGTCATCACCTGCTTTGTGAAGGAACGGGCTTTTGGGTACCTGCCGTTGCGGATCAGCTCCGATCAGCTTGTCAATTTCCTTTTGGCAGAACTGATCCAGCTTTTTAAATCCTCCGGTTTCACAGCAAACTCTCTGTAAGACTGATACCAAAGCCCGGTCTTAACTGCTGAGACGGGAGACAGTTTTTCCGCTCCTTCGGGAAGCAGTCTGTAAACAGGAACTTCATCACACAGAAGCAACTGTTTTGCTGTTCCCATTGGAATCCTGAACAAGTCGGGATCCGAATGTTGGGCTTCCAGCATATACTCTGTATTCAGACGTTCTTCCAGATCCTCCGAAGTTACAGAAAAAGCGATATTTTTCCATTCGCTGATTATTTTCGCATAATGGGAACGCATACCAGAGAGTTCCTCCAGATCATATCGAAAGCCCCAACTCTTTAGGGCGTCCTTTTCGTAGAGCTCCATATGATACCATGTTTCCAAACTGACTTCTTTATTTCTTCCATCGATACTCCAAATCAACGGTACAGGGCGAAAGAGCATGGGCTTTTATATCCTGCCGCAGCGTATCAAGGTCCATCATAAGAATATCCCCGTACAAACGACCTTCCTCTGTTCTGTCTGTATGAAACAGAAAAGCCCTTGCTCCCAAATATTCTGTTGTAAAGGCCATTTGATGAAGATCTGCTGCGGTACAGTAGGCAAAAGCGGCATCATCCAGCCACATATGCCGTTTCCCCATGATCGCAATGGAATCCATACTTGTGTTCGTAAGCAGGGAATGAAGATTAAATGCTCTTTCCCGAAGAAAATCACCGGCAAACATATGCAGTTTATATACAAACTCGGTCAGGTCTGTATTGTGGATCCAATGAACCTGAGGGAGAGGCTCACTCCCGGAAATCGCAGACGTTTTTTCTTTTACACATCTTGGCACCTCCTTTTTATGATGCGTGTATTCAAAGTTCCGTTTTATCTGTGCATGGAACAGGATTTTCTTTTTTTTGACAGGTGGCTGAACCTTATCACTGTTTTCTTTGATCGCTTTTAAAACAGAAGTTCTCTGCTGGACACGTTCATGTAATTGAGAAAGATTTTCCAGCGCTTTTTCAACATTTTGTTTTGCAGCCAGCATACAGCTCTTATTTGCTTTATAGGGGGCAGTCAACAGCGCCGCAAACTTTCCGGGGATTTTGCATCCTCTATCACGTCTTTTTCCCAGAAAAGTACGGCCCATATTTTTAAATGTCTGCCAGCCTCGTGATACTCTGAGGAAAGTGCCTGGATCTTTTCGATAGCCTTGCTGTCTATCTGAACACTTTTGTCTGCAACCTTTCCTATTTTCTTCAGCATAGGTTCGACACGAAAAAAATCTGCCGATCCCATCCAGAGCAGACGCCTTGTTTTTTTAATGCTGTTAAGGTGTTTTTGCAGCCTTCCACAATATGAGCTTTCAGTTCTGTTAAATGCTGCCGCATAGAAGATATGTTTGTTTCCATTCCCTTACAGCTTTTTTGCAGTACCGCTTTTAACGTTCGGTTCTGTACTCTCTGCAATTCCTGACGCATCACCTTTAATTCATCTACAGCCTCCGCCAGACGGTTTTCCAGTTCACTTACATGAGATACCATTTCCATAAATTCCTTACTGCTTGGGGAAGGATTTTCTTTCAGCACGGTCAGCAATTCTTTTACATACTGATTTTCTTTCAATCGTGCTTTAGAACGTTTTTTCAATGTCAGATCCTCCTTTCGCCGTCCGCAGGCTGACCGGTAATCTTACTGACTACTTCCGGTGCGGATTCATAGATCTGCATCAGCCTTCTTGCAACTCCGCAGGGGCGAACTGCACCAGTTACCCAAAGCCGAACTGTTGTAGGAGATACATTCATCAAA
>VOFB01003777.1_pt1 | contig 29076 bp, 53 predicted proteins | sample 5384141 | NCBI WGS metagenome assembly VOFB01 (sample SAMN12384721, study PRJNA508395) | human gut metagenome | isolation source: healthy gut A | host: Homo sapiens | reverse complement strand
TCAATGCTTCGTTCAGTTGCATTATTGCTCTGGACTTTAAATCGACAACAAAGACACCGTCTCTTGTCTTTCCATACCCCCATATCGCTCCGTCATAAATATCATCTGCATGTTACTGACGAACTCTTCTCTGAGGGAAACGATCAAGGTGGCAATATCAAAACTTTCACATCTCAGGTCGTCCGGGATCTCATCATCATGTTCCAGTTCTGTGACTTCCCGCTCATTCTTTACACCGGCCATATCTGCCATGCAGATATGATCACTAACAAAAACCATCTGTTGTTTCGGCTGCTGCCGGCATGACCAGGAACTCAGAGGCACAACACAGGACAGTAAAAAGCGGCGCGGTAATGTTTCTTTGTTCTGTTACCCTCACTCTTATAATACTCCAAGCCAGGTAACAACCAGATGACGCCATGGTTTGCTTTCATCAACATCGTCCAGGCCAATCAGCCATTTTGTTGCCGCATTGATCTATCGGAATCACCAAACAAACGCGTCCAGTCCTGACCATTCATCGCAAGCAGATACTGATTGCCGTTTCAAGTCGTATTCAGCAGCCAGACAGGGTAAGCGCATACTGGGCTTGCCGCCCCTGAACTGAATACTGCTGTTTTCCATTCACCGAATCGCAGCGGCGACCGTCTCCGCAAATGCTTCCGTTGAACACAGTTTGACACGGGCATTGACTCTATGCTCTCCTCAACCGTGACATCGTATTTGTTGACCAGATAACAAACACAGATACGCCGTGTGAAAAATCCACCGCTTAAAACAATCAAGCGGCTCAATAAGTTCCATCAGATCATCAGCATCTTAGATGATCAAATCCAACCGGAACTGCTCCAATGCTGCCGCCACGGTTGACAAAGGAAATATCACAGTCTCTGTATAAATCTTTTTGACTGTCACTCCATGTCCGGATATTGCGCCTTGTAACTCCTGTGCATCTGCATCGGTATCAAAAACCAGAATGGCACATAAGACTTTTGCTAATCTCATCAAATATGATTCTGATCTTTGAGCCTTCGGTAAAAGACGTTTCCGATATCATTTCATCAGTCCTTCTTTGGCGGCTTTCTTGTCCAGCTTGAATGGGATAATAACAGATCGGTCTGAGAGCACACCCATAATTTTCTTCGTGAAAAGCAAACTAGTTGTCCTGAAACGGACGCGGTTTCACTTCATCAGACATCTCCGACGATTTCTCCACCTGGGACTGGCAGACATAGATTACTCCAGTCCATCTGTCGCCTTCACTGCCGTGCTCACCAGCTTTTGGACACTCCATGCTGTACGCTTTTGCCTTCCTTCCAGTTGTTCATCCATCATACAGCTTCTTTCCATCTCAAATTCTGAATCACAATACGGGCACTTCATCTTCTGAATCGTACTGTCAAAAGACGATTGCACCGCCGCAGCATGGGCATTTATATTCCTGCATATTCTGCATACATCCTATCTATCTATTATGACTGAATATCTGCATCATTGAACGGATCACCGCATTCCGGACAGAATTTCGGCGGATGCTTCGGATCTTCCGGCTCCCAGCCACATTTATCCAGCGGTACAATGGTTCTTCTGTCGGCTTCTTTGCACCGCATTCAGAACAGAACTTTCCTTTATTGAGTGCACCACAGCTGCAAATCCAGCCTGTCGGCTTCTCCGGTCTCTTCGCACCACATTCCGGACAGAACTTGCCTGTTGCGACATAACCACAACTGCATGTCCAGCTAGCCTTCCGGCCCAAGCTTTGGTTCCGGTTTCTTTGCACCGCATTCGGACAGAAATTTGCCTGTCACAATCTGCCCACAGCTGCATGTCAACTGTCTGCACCCTGCTGCTGAACCGGCGCTGCTGCCATCTGTTGCTGCTGCATAGCCTCCTGACGTCTCATTTCTTCCTGCTGTCTTGCATCTTCCTGGCGTTTCATTTCCTCCTGGCGTCTTGCTTCCTCCTGCTGGGCACCATCGCAAACAGATTCTGCGCATTCATGCCGCCGCCTGCATTCATGGCCATACCCATACCGATAAAACCATTCATGGCACCACTCTCATTGGCTGCAGCCGCTTTCATTGCATCAGCCTGTGCGCCGACCATCGTCGCAGCTGCCATCGTCGGATTCTGCAGCATCGCTGTACGCTGAGCCTGCTTGATCATCTCGGCATCCTCATCCGGAAGTGTCACCGAACCGAGAGCAATGCTGACGACCTTCAGTCACGCAGTTCACCCCATTTGGCAGACAGCGTTTCATTCATCGCATTCTCCAGATCGGTATTGTGTGTCACAATCTGGTTCGGACGCAGTTCCAGTTCAGAAAAGCCTGCCAAAGGCCGGTTGAAGTGCACTGATAAACTCCGCCTTCAGCTGTCCGTCCAGCTCCTCTCTGGTATACTCCCGCTCCACATTTCCACACACATTCGTATAGAACAGCAGCGGATTGCTGATCCGATAAGAATAAAAACGAGCGGCGGACAGACATCAATATCCAGGCCGATCTTGGAATCCACAACGCGGAAAGGAATCGGATTCGGTGTGCCAAACTTGTTGTCAATCAGCTCTTTGTATTGAAATAGTAGATTCGCTGATCCTTACCTGTATCGCCGCCAAATGTAAAACGCTTGCCGACTGTCGCAAATGTCGCCTTGATGCTGTCTCCAAGACTTCCTGAAAAATACTCAGCTCTGTCGATATCACCGGTAAATTGTCCAGGCTCTGCCTCCTCGACCACCTTTCCCTGTTCCCGATCATCATACACTGACCATCCCAACAGCAATGCCGCTTCCGTTAGAATAATATTGTCATTGCCATGGACATTCGATGAGCAGGCGCCGGTTCTCTTCTGACCTTTTCTTTACCATCACACTCTTATCCATTGCGTCACAATAGAAAAACTCCTTCCACTGATCCGCCAATGTCCCGCTTCTGCTGCTCCCCACAAATGCTTTAATTAATCCCATATGCTTTATCCCCTTTCATCATTCCCGGTTTTTCATGCCGTTGATTCAATTTCATTTCTTTCTACTTTCAGTATAAGAAAATATCGCTGTTTTTTCACTAACACTTTTGATAGTAATCACGTCTGTTCGCAATCTGATGCTCCTTTCAGACAGCCGGACATCAGATGCTTAAAAACGATGTACTAGTTCCTATCTGAAATCAGCCAGCAATCATCGATGACATCATACACATACACAAAGGTTATCTGACAGGGGCATAGTACTGCTCCCGGACAAACTGACCGTCATGATTCGTCCCCAATAAAATACGCGACACGGACGACCATCTATTTCTTCCATTTCACACGTCCATGATCTGCATGCCATTAGCGATGGCTTCTCGTACTTCGGCACTTCGTTCAGTATTTCATAGGCGATATCCCCGTTTTGTCCGTCAAACGGTCTATCTCACCCCGTCATCCGGGAGTGGTTCATACACTGAAAATCATAACAGCCTTCTTCTGCTGCCAGATGACCGTCCCTCAGGGAAATCATCGGACGGAACAGATGCATCGTTCTGCCATCAGAGATAATCAGCAGCACATCTGGAAAAATCTCACCTGACATTGCATCGAAGAATCGGTTCCCCTTTTCCTTCATAAAAGCGATGTCTCAACTTGTCATCGTACTCTCCCATCTCTGACATTTCCACGCGATGAACAGAGACAGACATTCCGGCGCGCGGCACGATGGCATAAACTTCTTCACCTCCGCAGTCCACCAGATCTGCCTTCTCAGGAAAATCATACTGTACATGCTTCCTGGCTGGCATATTGACGAATCTTCACCTCATCCGCCTCATAACAGTATACCCAAGGAAAGCCATCGCAATATGGCAATCATTCTCATACATCTTGCCTGAAGCTCATCACATGCGGTACTTCTGTCTCTGTCATCCGATTCCGTTGACTGCATGTCCGCCGTTTCCGACGCATCCGTCTCTGTCAAAAGCTGTGTTGTCTCACTGCTCTGATTCGTCTCTTTTTTCAAAAATGCCTCCACTTTTTGATGATACATCTTCCGACTCCCCATTTTTTTTTCTACGCGTTTCCTGCTCCTGCCTTTACATCCGGTCAGCAACAAGGTTGCGAAAACAAAAATAACGAGCCATTGCACATTTTTCTTCATACAAATCTTACTACCAGAATATAAAGAAGGAAGCCAATGTCCTGCTATCTTAAGTGCTAGTGACCAAAAATGAACATGTCATAATACAATCGGAATCATTGCGCCAACCGGCGCTGATCCAACTGTCAAACGAAAGGAAGGTTGATAATATGTTAAAAAAAAAAATAGCAGGTGTTCTTTCTGATTATCATCAGTTGTTTTTCCGTCTCCTCATTAAAGATGATCTTTATTGGATACACCGAAAATGAAAAGTGCACTGAAAAGATTGCCGTTTATGTTGGCCAGGACACGATCAATGAGGCCAATGACGGCAAAATCGTCATCGTATGCGGGCCGTTTGAGCTGACAACCCCATCCTATGATGAGGAACTTGGATTAACCATCGACAGCATCCGCACTTCACGTTCCCAAACGGGCAATGAAGCTGAACAAAACAACAGAAAGCGACAAAAAGAGAATGCAGAAACGCTGACTGAGGAAAGAGAAAAAACGCAACGGTGTTCTTGAATGGTACTGCTTATCGCGACAAGACATTGACCGGAAGGCAAAATCGGCAATTATACGCTTTCACAGGATTTTATCGATGCCATCGTACTCAAATGGCACATGATTATGACCGTTCTGAATTAGAAGCCAGCGGTTGTGTCTTGGGTCACTGATGCCAATTATTCTGAAAGTTTCACTTGGAGCCACGCTGGGTCGAACTGGGGAGGCTTCGAAAATGATTATCGCTATTTTTATGATGGTGCGAATTTTAAAACAGGTCAGACCGTGACTGCCATCGGTATTCAGGATGGCGCGCTCAGTGCAGTCGCCGGCATCACAAATAATCTGATGGAAAACGAACTTGACCGTGAAACTGCCATTGCACAAGGTGGGGTGCCAGGTTTTGGAACATCTGTTTTCCATTATTTTTCACTCATCCCGCGCTGTTGGCCGGTGTTTGTTTTACTATTCACTTCAGGCACACGTAAACCTTGATGACCAGTCTTATCAGTATTAACTGGCATGAGACATCTGACTTGTCCATCTATCCAAAAACAGAGGTGAACCAATGACTGTTACATGGACAGACACCAATTGTCTTTGCATTCGCATGGTCATGCATATGGGGATCGTTGCTGGTCTCCCATGTCCTGGATTGGAAATTCGAATGGATGCAGCCAAAACTTATGGTTTCTTTACATTAAAGGAAACTTTTAACTCATTCAAAATCTTCTTTAAAATTCAAGGCTTTCCAAATAAAATTTGCAAAGCCATTAAGAAGAAATTGATGAACGTATTTGAGACCGGGAATCTTCAGTCACCGGATTTGCGAATGGATTGGTCCTTTCGCCGGAAATTTTGAGCATGAGCTTCATCTGCTGAAAAAAATAACATTCGCCGTGAGATACGTATGGCCTATCTCAAACTCCCAGGAAGAGTATACCAAAAGAACGATTTCAAGCACTGGAGCGATGCCGCTGAATGGAAGTCGTCCTGCAAGGCTCTATCCTGAACAGATATCTGGACAAAAAAAGCAATCAAACCCTTTACGAGGATTTTCTTTGCTCACGGTGCCGTCTTGCTTCGGCAATCCGGCATATCCGTCACAATGAGGTCGGAAGCAAAAACAGAAATGAAGAGCAGATTTTTTTATTCACAGTATACAAACGTCATTCTGTCCAAGCTGTGGGGCCACTGTCACACTGACAAGCGCGACGAAGATCACTGTCCTTATGCGGCGGCTATATTAAGAGTGATTTCTTTTGACTGGCAGACGGAAAATTTTTTAATCTACCGGGATTATAACCCGAATACGAGAAATTTAAATTAACCGCAGCAACCATGATTGCTTTCTTATTCCTGCGATCCCGCTGTTTTCGGTTTATTGCCTCAATAGCTACTTTCTGGCCCTCGGCAGCTTTTGTTATCACTGTCCTGCTTGCTTTTTTACTCTGGCTGCGGATCCTCCGAAAACAGATAACATTGAAGATTTAAAGAAACAAATTGTTTTAATTATGATGAGAAAGTACTGCATTCCGATCTGAATGAAGCCCTCTATGAAAAAAACCGTTTCATCGGACTGTCATTACAGTGTCGACCAGCTGCAACTGCAGGCTGTAGAGATACGGATATTACACACAGATCACGCTGCCATTTTACATCAGCTGATTCTAAGTTCGAATCATCGGATATCCGCCAGCAATCAGCCCGTTGATCTGAAATTATACAGAGCCCGCTATCCGCAGCACATGAAGTCCAAAGGCCAGGCTGGTTATGCTAGAAAAAGAATGTCCGGCGCTGTGGGGCCAATTTCGTCCCTGACCAAGACGGGTGCTGCTCCTATTGCGGCTATCGTCTCCCCTATTGACAACTCGAAATGGCGGATTCTCGAACAATAGCACAAAGGGTGTGCGTCAATCGCACAAAAAATATGCCGACAGCACTATTTTGACACAGACTGTCGGCATCATCATTTCCGATCGTTTCTTAAGAAACAAAAAAACCTGAAAAGTTCTTCTTTCAGGTTTGTAAAGAGGGCAGACCGGATTTGAACCGGTGGATACTGGTGTTGCAGACCATTGCCTTACCATTCGGCTACTGCGCCATTGTTTAAATTACATGACCCAATTGCAGAATATCATGCTGCAAAATATTCGTCAAGAATAATTCGGGACCTCGACGGATTCGAACCCGTGTTACCGCCGTGAAAGGGCGATGTCTTAACTGCTTGACCACGGGCCTCTTTTCTTACCCGCTTTTAGTAACAGTCAGCTCCGGACATTAGTACCCTTCCACCCCTGCCCTATCTACCTCGTCGTCTTCAAGGGGTCTTACTTCTTTCGAATGAGAGATCTTATCTTAGAGGGGGGCTTCACGCTTAGATGCCTTCAGCGTTTATCCCTTCCAGACTTGGCTACTCTGCCGTGCACCTGGTGGTGACAACAGATACACCAGTGGTCCGTCCATCATAGCACAAATCATACAGAGCATAAACTGCAGGTGAGATCACGCTCACTAATTCACTGTCAAAATTCCGCTAAATAATGTTTCAAATGATAAATCCTCCTAAAATTTTGTTATTTTTATATCCATTATGCTTCAAAAGCTTTTATGACGGACAGCATCATTTTTGATATAGGCTGTCCCGTATTTGGAATAAGACGTTTTATAAAGATGCATCTTTGTCAGGGCCTGTGTCATCCACATGGGCATTCCTCCTGATGTCTTAATCTCCATAATAGACATCTTTTTCAAGCAGCGGACAAATCAAGCCGGGATCTTCATCCAAACAATCTGTCTGTCCGGCTTAAGATTTCCTCATCGAATGTCACTTGAAATCACTGCCATCAAAAGAATAGTACGCTTCCCGTTCATAAGAAAGATAAACAACCGGTTTCAATGATTGATAATATTCACAAAATACATCATTTCTTTTTTTAATCTCTGGGAATCTGCCTGCATCTTTTTCCGGATGCTGTACCATTTGAAAGCCTTCCTAAGCGAGGCAGCATGATTCTTCTTGTACACAACAGACTGGTATTTTTCTTCAATTCCATAAATACACTGTCATTTTCTCCGGCACTTTGATAGCTTCTGCATCCGCAATTTTTCTTTATAGACCGGCTTTTCTATGGAATGCCGAACCAGCCGGTAATTATCCGTATCGAAATAAATATTTCGATAATCGAATGGCCACCATCCAGTTTCGTGTACGGCTTCACTATGTCCTGAATATATTGCCTTTGTTCAGATGTCAGCAGATATTTAATTTCATACCTCTAAAGATCATTTGGATTTTCAATCGCTGTTCGTCTCCATTTCCCAAGATGGCTCTATTATGTGATGAAACTTAGATGAAACTTAAATAGAAACTAAAACGGAAAATAATTTGACATTCTTATTAAATGACCTATGATTGAAAAAAAAGAAATAAAATCAATAAAGCAGAGATCTATCCATCATGTGATTACTTTTTGTGAAGATGAAAATCCCTCTCCAGGGCCATTACCGCTATTTTAAAGAAGAATTGTTACATGGACGCTGTCTATGACGGTTACCCTTGAATGTGAACTTATGATGGTGCCATTCTCGACAGTTGATTAAAGATCGATGGGCTGAGTGTTTTGAAGCGAAATCAGGGCGTCAGGGAAACAATATTCTGTATTGATGCTGACTGCAAGCTGAAATTGATGACCGCGTCTCGTCTTGACTGCGGGGCCAAGACTATCTCACAAAGTTTTGCCACTCCTGACCAGCTGGCACGCATCAGAGCCATGAGACTCCGCACACAGATGGCCCAGAATACCATCCATGACTTGGTGGCAATCTGTCTCTGAACAGGCTACTTTTTGAATTATCTTCACCCACCGGTTCTCTATCAGCTACAAACAAAGAATTCCAACTGCTTGAGCTGTTGCTGGGAAACCCCGGTCAGGTCATTGCCCGAACGCCTATTTGAAAAGATCTGGGGATATGAGCGATGCCGACCCAAGTGTTATATGGGTCTATATATCTTATCTGCGCAAGAACTCACCGCTCTGAACGCTTGTCCGTATACGGGCCATTCGCAACGCAGGATACCGTCTGGAAGATCAAATGATTCGAAAACTGCGCTTTTAAACTGATCTCAGCCGCTTATTTTATCCCTGTTGATCGTCATTACCATCATTATTGCTGCCGTTAATATTCTTGAATTATCGCGGCATCACAGCTGATGCAGATCAGATTCTGACAATTCTTCCAGAATTGACGGCCGCTTTCCGCAACTAAACGGCCAACATGATATACCTATACATTCAACGGAGGGCAGCATCTCTGACGGCGAAATGATCCAGACAGAGCCTGCCTCTGATATGGCAAGGCCTGAACCGCCAAAGTGGAAATGATAATCCCCGTCTTCAGTCCCCGGAATTGCCTTATGAATCCCGTTTTTCTCCGTTCTTCTGGATAAAGACGGTACCGTTCTTTCAACGGATACCGGTAAAATCGCAGCCGTAGACAGCTCAGAGGCAGGAGAGTATGCCAAAGAAATCTGGCAGTCCGGCAAAGCCGTGGGCTTTTTTCGGTGCATATCGCTATCTGCGATCAGAAGCAGACAGCAATAGCCACACACGCATTATTTTTCTGGATTGCAGCAGAAGCCTTATCAGTTTCCGCAACGTTCTGTTCATCAGCTGCGTGTATCGGGTCTTGGTTCGATCATGGTGTTGGATCCTGATGATCTTATTATCCAAGCATATTGTAAGACCTTTTTTCTGAAAAAATTATGAAAACAGAAACGGTTTATTACAGATGCGGGACATGAAATCAAAACTCCGATCACGATCATCAATGCTGACACAGAAGTTCTTGAAATGGATACCGGCCCCAATGAGTGGATCGATGATATCCGTGTACAGACCGAGAGGCTCAGCCATCTGACCAAAGATCTCATCTATCTGGCCAGAATAGAAGAGGGCGAAAACCAAACACAGATGATTGAATTTCCTCTGTCAGAATTGATCAGTGAAACAGCTGTCTCTTTTCAGGCACCTGCCCGAAAAGGATTCCAAAACATTTACTATCCAAATAGAACCTTTGCTGTCTCTTTATGGTGATGAAGAGAATATCCGCAAACTGGTATCCATTCTTCTTGACAATGCCCTAAAATATTCCGGATGAAACGGCCGTATTCACTAACCCTTGAGAAGAAAGGAAAACATGTCCAGTTAACGGTTTCTAATACCACACAGGACAAACTGAACAAAGAACAATTAACCCACCTTTTTGACCGATTCTATCGGATGGATGCCTCCAGAAACTCTGAGACCGGTGGTTTACGGCATTGGATTATCCATCGCACAGGCTGTGGTTCAAATGCATAAGGGTACGATATCTGTCACAGCAGTGGGCGAGCATAAGATTCAATTTACCAGGTTTTGCTGCCGATCCGATCTGTCCGTGTAGCGAAATAACCCTCAATCTCCATTAGTTCTCTAAGTTTTACGACATTGGCAGCCATCCGGCGTCTATGTTCATCGATGGCCGCATAATGTTTTTGGTTGTATTCACATCCTTATGGCCAAGGGTATCCGCCACAAGATAAATATCCCCCCGTTTCCTGATAAAGTGCCGTACCAAAGGTACTTCGTATGGGGGGTTATTTTTTGACTGTGGTGACAAGTCTTGAATATTTCTTCACCAAGCGCTCAACAGACCGGGTTGTAATACGGGTTTTATTTAAGGAGATAAAGAGGCTTCTTCATGTCCGGCAGCAGGTTCATCTTTCTTTCTCGGTCCATTCATATAAGCTTCCAGTGCCTGACTGACTTCATCACCAAAGTAAATGAGGGGCCTCATTACCGCCTTTGCGGATAATCCTGATAGCACCGTTATTAAAATCCACATCCTCCAGATTCAATCCTACACACTCCGAAACTCGAATACCTGTTCCCACAAGCAGCGTCAGAATTGCCACATCCCGAACCTTTGTTTTCTCATGAGATGCCAGCTGACGCCCGGATAATTTCTCACCGGATTCAGCCTCATCCAGAAGCTGTGCAATTTCATTCGGATCCAGCCGGATAATATTCTTGTTCTTAATCTTTGGTACATCCACCTGACGAGGCGGATTTGTCCGGATCAGGTTTTTCTTTGAAATAATAGTCATAAAAAAGATTTCAGGAAGATAATTTTCTTGCCTTGCCTTCCTCACGGTTTGTATACAATTTGCCATCCTTTGTATAGGATTCGAGATAGGAAAGATATTCCTCAACATCCATGGCTGTGATCATGTCCAGAACCCTCAATGGGAAGCGTATGAATGTCTTTGTCCTTAAAATAGATTATTCGTTTTAAGAAAGTAAAAATACACCCAGACTCATAAGCGTAGTTTTTACAGGTATTGGTGCTTTTGCGGATTTCAGAGATCTGAAATATTCACCGCAGAATCTTGGCAAAATCTGTAAATGTTCACGAATCTTTTCAATGTTTTTAAATCCTGTTGATCCTTATAGGATAATTCAGCCATCAGTTAAACCTCCGAAAAATTTTTATAAAAATCCATTCTGCCTATGCAGACACAAAAGTACACCCATATTAATCTATATGAAATGTACAGACAGTGGCAATTCGCATATAGATTTACCATAATAATGTTATGTAAATTATAATCAGGTATTTAATATGTGAATAAAGTCATTATATCTTAAATTTAGATAAATGGCAATATCATGTCGTAAAATATTGATTTTGCGACATGATATTTGTCACTTCTATTTGCCTTTGACAGGACGTATTTTGCTGTGTATAATCAAAGAATCTGTTATGACATAAAATAACACTATATAATGAATAACATATCAATTACACAAATTGCACATATGTACAAATCCATTCACCATTCCGGCGAATCAATCTGTACAATGCTATTTTTGAAAGGATCTGTCCGAAATTATGAAACTTCAGCAACTATACAGCTACACACGCCGGGCCATTGATACCTGGCAAATGATCGATGACGGTGACCGGATCGCCATCGGTGTATCCGGCGGCAAAGACAGTTTAACCATGTTATATGCATTAAAAAGGCCTTCAGCGCTTTTATCCGAAGCATTTTGAGCTTGAAGCTATAACTGTTGACCTCGGTCTCGGAAACTTCAATATGGACCCTGTTAAGCGCTTATGCGATGAATTAGATATTCATTATACTATGGTACCCACAGAAATCGGTCCGATTATCTTCGATCACCTGCGTGAAAAAAGAACCCATGTTCGTTGTGCTAAAATGCGTAAAGGTGCACTGAATAATAAAGCACTGGAACTTGGTTGCAATAAAAATCGCTTACGGACATCACCGTGACGATCTGGTTGAAACCATGCTGATGTCTCTGATTTATGAAGGTCACTTCTATGCATTCCCACCAGTTACCAGGCTCGAACGAACCGGCCTTTACTGTCATCCGGCCGCTGCTTTTATATGACCGAGCCGGATATCATCGGTTTCGCTAGAAAACAAAATCTGCCTGTGGCCAAAGTCCATGTCCTGCCAACGGACACACCCGACGAAATATGCCAAACAGCTGATGCACCAGATCAACCGTGAAAATCCCGGAGCCATCGATAAAATGTTCACAGCTATCCTGAAAGGCAATATCCCCCGACTGGCCTCAGCTATTCCAAGTCATCGTTATAGGCATCCTGAAAATTCATAGTGGTCCAGAATGCAGAAAAGGGACAAACAAACTGATCATCTATCCATGGTCTCATTCCTGTTTATCCGCTTTCGTATATCTATATTCATCTATCTATATTCATCTATCTATATTCATCTGCTCATCAATTGCCAGGTAACGTTCTATCTTTCGATATCTGACTGAACATCCTTATCATCTGACTGAACATCCTTATCTGTCCGGCTATTCATTTGCTGCAGCAATCTGTGTGCTGTTCACCATATCCGCTTCATACGGATGATCAAAGCTGCCCTGCATAGACAAAGGCACGATCCATTCCATTCGCCCGCATCACCTCTTTCGATGTAATCCTGATGATTATCAAAATTCTCTCCCATATAACTGTCTGCCAGACCCCAATGGTATCACCGCGTTGAACAACATATATGTTCTGTATTCAATCCGAGAATGGTTCTTCTCACCGGCTGCAACTCTAAAACGGCTGATTGGAACAATAAGAATACCAACCACAACCAATATCAATGCCACTATCAGCATACGGATCCTTCTTCAGAGCCATCTTTCTTCTACGCATCTCTTCATCCCCCATAGACTATAATATCAAACAGTTGTTCGAACACATTTTCCAAACATTCGTTTGCTATATCTGTATTATATAGAACAATCGTTCGCTTTGTCAATAGGGATTTCTTTACATTTCTATTAAATTTCAAACATTTGTTTGCAAATATACGTTTGCCGTGTTATGATATTATTAGTGATAAAATAGATTCTAAAATCCATACAGGAGGTATGTCATATGTCAAATGGTAAAAATCTCTGCAAAAACAGCAGGAAATTCTTGAATACATAAAATCTCAGTTACTGGCGAAGGGTTATCCGCCTTCAGTCCGCGAGATCTGTGAAGCGGTTCATCTGAAATCCACTTCTTCTGTCCACCCATCTCGGAACCCTGGAGAAGAATGGTTATATCCGGAAGAGACCCTACCAAACCAAGAGCTATTGAGATCCTTTGATGATGAATTCAACCAGATGGTGAATGTGCGATCGTAGGAAACGTTACTGCTGGTGAACCGATTCGCCTGTAGAGAAATATCACCGGTTATTTTCCTGTACCTACCGAGATGGTTCCGAATGCTGAATTATTCATGCTGGCTGTCCGTATGAAAGCATGATCAATGCCGGAATCCTTGACGGTGACCATGTCATCGTCCAACAGCAGTCCTCTGCAGACAACGGCGATATGGTCGTTGCTCTGGTTGATGATTCTGCAACTGTGAAGACTTTCTACAAGGAAAGAAGATCATTCACGCCTGCAGCTGCAGATGATGCCTTCTCCTATCATCACCAGACAGTGTGAGATCCTCGGCAAGGTTATCGGCCTGTCTGCATGAATATGTAGTGTTGTATCAAAGAAGCCTTTATATATCCTCCGGTTTTGAATACCCGGATGGTATATAAAGGCTTCTTTTATGACTCTTAATCGATCAAAAGACCACAAAAATCTTGTGTCTGTATTCTATTCTTCTGTCTCAAACTCGCCGACAGATACTTCTTTGCCGTCTCTCCAGATTCTTTCCAGATCATAGAATGCTCTGGATTCATCGGAAAAGATATGCACAATGATGTCGTTGTAATCCATCAGATCCAGTTTGCACTGCCGTAGCCTTCTACCTGACGTGGCTCATGGCCGGCTCTTCCAAGGGCCTCACGGACACTGTCAGCCATGGCCTGCACCTGATTGGTATTAGAACCGCTTGCGATCACAAAATAATCCGCAATAACAGATACACCGGCAATATCAATGACACGCACATCATTAGCTTTCTTATCTTCCAGTGCAGCAATTGTAAGTTTGGTCATTTTTTAGACTGATTCATGCTTACCTCCATTTATTATCTGTATGCACATCATAAATCCGGATATAAAATCATCCTTCCGTATTCTCTGCACATTTCTGTAAGTAATAATTATAAGTAACTTCTGTGGCAGGATCAATCTCCCCGCCCTGATCCCAGATAATCCAATGTCTGCTTCAAAATCGCACAGACTGCCTGATCAATGTCTGTAAAGGCCAGACGCCTCAATTCAACAAGATTCGGTGCCTGATCCCGCCCCGGCTCAATATAATCTGCTGTAAAAACGATTTTCTCCAAAAGTGTCATATCCGGTCTTCCTGTTGTATGCCACTGATAGCACCAAGGATCTCCGGATCTGTGATGCCATACTTATGCTCAGCCAGCCACGCTCCGACTCTTCCATGCAGCAGAAAGGATTCTTCTCTTCCACTTCACAGAAACTGTCAAATGATGTTCGCAGCATTTGGCCAAAAGTTTTTTCATTGACATATGTTGCACAGTCATGCAGCAAACCCGCATAAGAAGCCCTGGTCAGATCTTCTCCATAACACATGGCCAGACAAATGGATGTATAACGTACACCAATGGTATGTCTGTAACGATGCGGATTCTGTTTCTGCTGCAGTATCTCTTCAATTCCTGTATTTCCATCATCAATCACCTCTTGAGCCTGCCCTTTCATTCAAAAATCTGCCAAAAGATCTGCAAAAGGTCCGACTATCATCTTTTATTGATTGTACAGCTGATGTTCCTCTATATACTCACGCACACCTTCCGGAACCAAAAACGTATAGACTGATGTTCCCTGACACGCCGCCTGATTTCACTGGATGACAGTGCCAGATCCGGAATATTCAGAAAACGGATATCCGCATGATACTTTGCTTCTCCAGATAAGCCATCTGCTTTTTGAAAATATCATCCGGTGTATGATTCCGCATCGCTGCTAAGATCACACAATCCGACATGAGCACAGCCGGTTCATGCCATGTCTCGATCTGAAAAGAGTGAATCTGCCCCCATAATGAAATAGTAGTCCGTATCAGGATGTGTTTTTCAGCTCCTCCAGGGTCACTGAAGAATAACTGTAACCCTCACGCCTGATTTCCATATCAGATATAGAGAAATATGGAATCCCCTTCCACCGCCCGCTGAAGCATGGCCATTCTATGAACCGCCGGCGTGATGATTTTTGTCCGTTTTGTGCGGCGGATCACCATTTGGCAGCATCATCACTTCATCCAGTCCAAAGCTGTGATAGGCATTCTCAGCCAGCGTCAGATGCACCATATGCAAAGGATCAAAGGTACCTCCATGATTCCGATACGTTTTCGTCGGCTCATCGCAAGCATCTCCTCCGACGTATATTATTTCTCAGGAAGAACAAGCTTCTTTTTGTTATCCTTGCCTTCTTTATAAAGAACGATTTTTTTGCCAATGACCTGAACCACCTCCGCACGTGTACGTTCAGCCAGCATTTCTGCCATCTGGCGAGGATCATCAAGACAATTCTGAAAGAACAGAAATGTTGATCAGTTCTCTCGCTTCAAGGGCTTCTCGCTACAGCCTGTGTTAACTCAGGTGTTAAGGCTGGATTTACCAATCTGGATGATTGGTGTCATATTCATGGCAAGACCTTTGAGATATGCTCTCTGCTTACTGTTTTAATCATCTGTATTAACCCTCTTATTTATAATAATCAAATTCAGTCCGTACATACGCACTGTATCGCCCTCTGTATGCCTGCCTTTTCAAGTTCATCAAAATACCGTTTTCTTTCAAGGAATTTCTGGAAGAAATCAAAATCCTTTTTCAGATTCAAGATTCGTATAACCAACATTTTTTCAATACGCGGTCCTTCTACGACATAGACACCGTCTTCAACGCTGACTGTATATGGTTCCTCAACATCTGTAGATTCCGGGAACATATTCCGGTTCAAAATACAACCGGTATCCCCAATCTGATCCAGCATCTCACGCACATAAAAAGCAGTTCTTTCACACCTTTTCCGCTGACCGCGGAAATAGGAAAACCTTTTGATCCCTTTCGGCTCAAATTCTTCTCTCAGCAATGTAATGGCATCGTCATTCTCGCCCTCATAAAGGGTATCGATCTTGTTGGCAGCAATCACCTGCGGACGCTTCGCGATCTCAGGATTGTAGGCTTCCAGCCCGCATTGATCTTGTAAATATGTCATCAATCGGATCACGTCCCTCAACGCTGGCCGCATCCACAATGTGAATCATCACCTTGGTACGCTCAATATGACGCAGGAACTCAAAACCAAGTCCCACACCATCTGATGCACCTTCAATGATACCCGGAATATCCGCGATCACAAATCCTCTGCCATCCGGAAGATCCACAACACCCAGATTCGGATTCAATGTGGTGAAATGGTAATTGGCAATCTTCGGGCGTGCATTGGTTACACGTGAAAGGAAGGTTGACTTTCCGACATTCGGGGAAGCCACCACTAAGCCTACGTCCGCAATCACTTTAATTCCAGGGTAACAACAAGCTCCATGGCTCTCTGACCCGGCTGAGCGTATTTCTGGTGCCTGCATTGTTGCTGTTGCATAATGCTGATTGCCCTTACCGCCGCGGCCGCCTTTTTAAAACAGTCTGGCCCGCTTTTCGCCGGACATATCCGCAATAACTTTGTCCTGATTCAGCATCTCTGATAACCGTTCCTTCCGTACTTTAATGATCAGATCTTCCCGTCTGCACCGTGGCAGCGGTTTTTACCGCCGTCTTCGCCGTTTGGTGCACAATTTTCTTCATATGACGGAAATCTGATAATGTATTTAAACCTTCGTCTACAACAAAAATAACGTCTCCGCCCTTACCGCCGTCGCCGCCGTTTGGTCCTCCGCAGGAACGAAGAGTTCACGTCTGAAACCAACGTGACCGTCTCCGCCCTTGCCGGAGCGTATATATATTTTAACCTGATCAGCAAACATAAAAACTCCCTTCCTGCCAGAGCAGCCACATGCCGCGCTGCCTCTGTCTTTTTAATTATCTACTGATTCAAAAAACGACTTCAAATATCAAAATCTGAAGCCGTTTAATCTATTATTCGTTTACTACGACTGGGTAGATAGAAACCTGTTTCTTATCTCTACCTTTTCTTTTCAAACCTTACAACACCGTCAACCAGTGCAAATAAAGTATCATCGCCGCCTCTACCTAACATTCACACCTGGGTGAATCTTAGTACCACGCTGTCTGTAAAGGATATTGCCAGCTTTTTTACAAACTGTCCGTCTGCTCTCTTCGCTCCTAATCTCTTTGGATTCGGAATCTCTACCATTCTTAGTAGAACCAACACCCTTTTATGAGCGAAAAACTGAAGGTTCATTGTTAACATGAGTTACACCTCCTCGATTTCAAAATGTATAAACTCACTGTACTGTTCCGAAAGTGACTGCATACCGAGTACCAGTGCATCAATGAGCAATGAAGCATCATGTCCCGGAACATCCTCAAAATCAAAATCAATCAAACCTGATTCCTGATCTGCACCAACACTGAATGCATCTTCTGTCAGTGCCTCAATAGCATTACATGTATTCAATGTAAGTACTGAAACTGCACTGCAGACAATGTCCTCACCGGGCTCTGCATATTCCGCATGTCCATCGCATCTGAAACCTGTATAGTGATTATTCCTGTCTTTATAGACTGTCACACTGATCATCACATGACCTCAAAATTAAGCGTTGATCTTTTCGATCTTAACCTTTGTGTACCTGTCTGTGACCGTTTTTCTTATGATAACCAGTTTTTCTCTTGTATTTGTAAACGATAACCTTTTTATCTCTACCTTCGCCTACAACGCTTGCTTCAACTGTAGCTCCGGCAACTGTAGGCTCACCAACTTTAACTTCGTCACCACTTACAACGAGAACCTGATCAAAAACAACTTCAGCACCAGCTTCAACACCAAGTTTTTCAACTCTGATGACATCGCCTTCTGCTACTTTATACTGTTTTCCACCTGTTGCTATAACTGCGTACATTTATACGGCACCTCCTATTTACATTACTCGCCAGTTACGGTATCTGCAAAGCAATTCTGCAAATTTAGACCTCACTGTGCGGCATCTTCTGTATACTACCATGTTTTTCAAACTCTGTCAACAGTTTTTTCATCAACTTTTGCGTCTTTTTTTTTCGGAATATAAACTGACCAATGACAAAGTAAGGCCAGAGATACAGCATCATTCTCTTTCCTCTATCATGACACCGGATCTGTGAAGCAGATACACAGCGATCAATTCCGTCACGCACACGGCAAGCATCATGCCATATAAACCTTCTGCCTTCTCCGGTTTAAAAAAATCTTCCTGCAGCAAAAAACATGATCACCGCCGCAGTGGCATAACCTACCATGGATGTCAGCGAACGGTAGTATCCCAGTTCCACTTCACTCTTATCAATAAAAAGAATATGTTGAATACTGTTTTTTTTGAAGGTTGTGATTTTTTCACCCCAGAAGTCAAAAAATCAGACCAGGTATTCGGAATCATATCTGCAGGAATCGATGGCTTGGCCTGGCAGATCATAAAAAGCGGTAAGCATTACAGCCAGCCCAATTATGCCCGCGATCAGCCAGAATGGACGATATCTGTTGCGCAGCAGATATCCGACACCGCGAAAGATCACCGTTATCAGGATCAATGCCGGAAGGAGAAAACATAAAAACGCCGCCAGACGCTGATAGACCAGACAATCTGTTTTGTTCTCTGTCAATCCCCATCTGTTTTCAAATGCCTGAAGATATTCCGTCCTCTCTGAGCTGCCGTTTAATTCGGATCCTGTTTAATAACAATTCTACCAAAAGCCGCCTCGATTTCGGAAGCATCGCCATCTCCTGTACTGCCGGAAGATGTCCCTGCATCATAATCTGCATCACCTCCGCTGCCGGAAGGGACAGCCTGACCGGCATTGGAAGCAGGCTTTTTGGCAAATACAGTCTCCGCCGGCAGGATAACAACGGCGTTAGTATCTTCATAGACACCTCTGACATAATAATTCTTTTCATTATAAGTCAGTATGCCGCCTGTAATGCTGCTTTCACCGAAGAGTTTCCATGCGGCTTCCGTGCTGAGCACACAGCCATTCAAGTCATCCTCCATCAATTCTCCAGTGGAGGTACACAGGTTTCAGAACTGCCGTAGATATAAGTCAGTGTACACGTCAGTGACTTGCCCAGATCATTATTAGTGAATGTCTGCTGATCCAGACTGCCTGTTGCTGTAAACGGAAGATAATTTTCAAGGGCCTCATCGTTTTTGCATATCCTGAACAGTATCCAGAGAATAGGTGTCTTTGAGATAATACACAACCGATGTACCATAACTGCCAAGTTCCGTCCCTATAGCAAGAATATGACCAAAGCATACAAGCATAACCAGCACGAGAATATATTTGCCCGCATGCTTTGCTGCCCGCCGCATTATTGTTCCTCCAGAAGACGTACACGGTCTCCGTCACGCAGTGTTTTTGCTGGATGTCAGGACAAACTTCTGATCCCAGCTGAAGGCACCATCAACGGCTGCCTGTTCGTTATTTTTGTCAAGGATCTCCACCTGAACCTTGTCAACCGCTGTCTCCGTACCAAGAATCGTATCCTTTTCATTAATGACATAGACATAATACTTGTCTCCATCACTGTGGAGTGCAGTCAAAGGCACACAGGTATCATATTTCTTACTTGCTTTTTCAACCTTTAAAGTTGCGATCGTACCGATTTTCTTTACCTTTGCAGGAATAGAAACTGTCAGTTCATAAGAATTCTTATCTTCCTGGGAAACATCAATACTTTGAATCTTCAGACCTTCAACACTTGTCCCATTGCCGAGATCCAGTGTCACTTTATCATCTTTGGCCAGGAATTTGGCATCTGATTTATCAAGGGTTTGCTGTAAACTTATAACCGGCACTCTGGTCGGAAATACGAATGGCTGTATCCTCTGTCGTTGCCTCGCCTGTTGTTACATTCACCTTTGTCACAAGTCCGTCCGACGGAGCTGTCACCTTGCCGCCTGCATCCATGACTTTCTGAAGCTTGTCCACTGCCAGCTGTTTCTCCTGAAGATCATCATTCTCCGTCAGGGCACTGGCAGTATCCACGCTTTCCGGTGTATTGGCATCCTCCAGTGAACGATCCGCAGACTGGATCGTTGACTTTCTCTGCTTGATTGCTTCATCATAAGCTTCTTCTTTTGACTTATAATCATCGTATAATGCTTTCAGCTGTTCATCATAACTTGCACTACTATTATTATTCTGCTGTTCATTGTAAGCAGATAAAGCATTCTCCGCCTCAGAAAGGGCATCCTTTGCCTTGTCAACCTTATCATTGGCATTCTTTTAACAGGGAGACATTCTCCGGAAGCGCATTAACTTTCTCGCGGATTTTCTGCCTATCAGCCTGTGAAAGTTTCACCTTATTGCCGTTTTCATCCACATTGGTCTCTTCGATTTTTTCGATTTCTTTTTGAACCTCCGCCTCAATGTCCTTCTCTACGCCATCCAGTTCATCAACAGCCTTATCATAAGCTTCCTGTTTTTTCTTCAACTGTCTTCTGAAGAGAATCACTCACGGTTGTGTCTGTATCATCAGAATTGTTGTTATTGTTCTTCTTATAATCATTATAAGCTTTCCAGGCTTCACTCATATTGTCTTTCGCTTTTGACACCGCATCATCTGCATCAGAAATTGTCTGATTATAATCCTCGTATGAGCGTTCCAGACTCCTTGCCTTGTTGTCAGCCTCAATAGCTTCATTTGCTTTCTTATCAGATGCTGTCGCCTTGGCCACCGCCAGATCCTTCTGGGCTTTCAAAGTTTTGTCTTCAGGTCATCCAGATCCAGCTGGATCAGGACGTCACCCTTTTTTTCACCGTTTTGCCCTCTGTTGCTTCAACAGAAGCGATCTTAATATCCGCACTTGTTGAAATCGCAATATCCTTATTCGGTGTAATATTGCCGTCGGTCTCAATATTGTGGCTGATAACACCGCCTGTTGCTGCAGATGCTGTCACCTTGGCAATTGTCAGTGAATCGGCAGCTCTGGACAAAATCGTCAGCAAAAAAACATCAGGATAAGAAATCCCGCCAGTACTTTGATTGCTTTCACCTGAAGAGAACTTTTCTTGTCCTTATCCATTTCAAAATCCATCAGTTGCTTTAATTTCATTGTTCGGTTCCTCTCCCATATGTTATTCTTTGACAGCAGAAGCTGCAATGCCCTGTTCCAGATAATTCTGTCCTGCCATAAAACAAGCAATGACGGAATCAGTGTAATGACGGATGCCACAAATGCCAGTCCTGCATTGTCCATACTGATATTCGGCAAAAATACAGTGATAAAGGCCATAAAGTTTTTATTTTTCAGGAATGTCAACGGCTGTTCAATGAGATTCCATGCATCCAGAAAACTTAAAACAAGGGCTGAAACAATACCGGATGATCCAAGGGGCACACCGATATGCAAAAACACCTGAAACTTGTTGGCACCATCCAGCTCCGCCGATTCAATAATTCCCTTCGGAATGCTCCTGAAGAAACGATACATGATAAAAACCGGAAATGTGAAAATGCCGCCGGCAGGATCACCGCCCACTGGGTATCCATCAGATGCATGGCATTGAGTGTCGAATAATTTGACAGCATCGTCACCTGAAAAGGCATCAGCATCAGTATAATGTATAAATTAAACAGAACTTTCTTTCCCGGAATATCCAGTCTGGCAAATCCCCACGCTGCCGGAACACCTGTTAATACCTGTCCGATCAAAAATAATACCGGTCATCTTCACTGAATTCCAGAACATAACAAAAACTCAGGCGAATCCAGAAGAAGCTGTACATAAGCTTTAAACGTCGGATAGGTTGGAAGCAATGCCCATGAGGCAAAACCATCTGTTTTTCCAAGAACTGCACCGAGATAAATGATTGAGTTCATCCGGTCCCATCAGTGATCCGACAATCAGGAATACAACAGGGAAACAGATGCCTACTGCAAGCAGCAGCAAAAACAGGAGCAGCAATTTTTTAAAATTTTGTGTTTCATCTCCCTGCCTCCTAATCTTCCCGGTCCCATGAACGCTGCAGTCCGAGAATCAGCACTAAAATGAGCAGGGCAATCACAACAGCAGCAGCTGACATTTTGTCCAGTGACAATTCCCTGAACCAGTTATTAAACAAATGCTGCAGAAGATACATACTCTCTCGCGGGGTAATCCCCACCACCAGATAAGCCTCTCTGAATACCTTAAAAGGAATTCAGAAATGCCAGAACCGAATCGTATACATTGTAGACATAAGATTCGGCATAGTAATATATCTGAAGCACTGAATGTTATTGGCACCATCCGCTCTGGCCGCTTCATATAATGTATCAGGAATTGCCGTCAACCCTGCCATCCATAATACGATATTATAACCGAGATTTTCCAGACATAACTGAATACAAGAATCCAGAAAGCAAAGCCTGTATCCATCCAATCCTGAGACTGCATACCAAACATGTGCAGTAAACCGCTGAAATAACCGTTCTGGTGAAACAGCAAACGCCAGATCAGAACAACAGAAGCAACAGGGATCGCCATAGGCACAAGATAAGCTGATTTCAGAAATTGGCCCCTCTAATGCCTGCATTTAAAAATACTGCAATCAAAGTGAAGATGCCATCAAGATTGGAATACAGATAACCATAAACTTGATGGTATTAAAAAAAGCCAGTCTAAAAGCAGAATTCTGGAAAATTGTGATGTAATTGGATAAAAAAACAAACTGTGTTCCCTGCTACATTGGTAAAGGAACGTCTCAATACATCTATAAAGGGGATCAGCACAAAAATGCTGACCCCTGCTAAGCTCGGTATAATGAAAGCAATATCCGTAAGTCTTTTTTATTCAGGCGAATCTTCATAAGCTTTCATACCTCTTTCATATTTATTCAGATAAGTAAATATTGATATCCTTGACAACCTGTGCAACATCATCGTCAATGGAGTCATCACCGAGAATAGATCCGATACAATCAGTGACAATCGTTGTCAAAATTGTATTATCGCCGTAAATGCCGGTGTATCCAGTGTATCGATCAGATCCTTCAGCTGTTTGATCTGGTCATCTGTCGGCCAGTACATATCAATCATATATTCCTTGCCATTCTCATCTGAAAATCCCCATGCTCCCTTGGATGCACTTGGATCATAGCCTTCACTTCCTGCATCCGGGTCAACCAGTGAGTCATCAAAGCTGTTTTGTTGACTCTGAAACCGCTGTAATTGTCGATGATCTTCTGACCATCTGTACTCAGAGCAAATTCAAAGAATTCTTTGGCTGTATCCATATTCTTGGATTTTGCATTGATCGCCATCTTCTCAGAAGGGACATAAACGTTCTTAAGTGCACCAGGTAATGCTTTATAAGTCAGATCAGCGTCTTTCCTCATAACGGAACCAAGCTGCTCAAGGCCATAGGAACCTGCCATATTGCCATAAGCCAGTTTTCTTGAGCCGGAGATAATGCTGACTGCATCAGATGTCGGATCAAATCCAAAATAACTTGCATCAAGATCTGCATCCTCTCCTATATAATACTGTTTTGTCTCATCCAAACTGGATTTATCATCATCAGACAATGTACCATAAGCCGCATCATAAATAGATTTAATATCTTTCAGATAAGATTTCAGGCTGTCCGCGTCAAGTGAACCATCTTCCTTAAACCAGCTGGCTGAATTCACAGACATCATATCGCCGATGAGAGAAAGTAAACTGTAGCTGTCTACAAAGTTTTCACCTTTCTTGTGATCTTTTTCGAAATCCTGAGCCAGTGCGGCAAAATCAGAAAGGCTGTTCAGCTTATCCAGATCATCCTTTATAACCGATAACAATCGGTACTGTAAATGTCAGCGGTGATGCATAGATTTTGCCGTCATCTGATTTGTAGGTCTCTGCAATGTTTTTAAAAGTTTTCCGTCAGAAATCAGCGGATTCATCACATCGCTGACATCTGCAAGAAGGCCTTTCTCAATATAGGAATTAACCGGAAGACCATCCATGAACAGAATATCCGGTCCTTCACCGGCCATCACCTCTGTATTCAGCGTACGGATCGCATCAGATGTTGTCACGGCATCACCGCCGCTGACACCGCTTTCAACATTGACATAAACATCCGAGGATTTTTCTGGTAAGTAACAACTAATGTACGAATTGTATAATCATCTCTTAATGTATAGATCGTCAATTTTTTTGTCCGGGCGCTTCGCCGCATTCTTGTCATACGCATAATTCAAAATAGAAGTTTCAGAAGTATCGCCTGTATAATCATTGAATTTAAGAAGGATCTGACCATCTGCCTTCGGCACCATAAATTCAACATTGCCGTTTGGTGAAACAAGTGAAGACATATTGCCGTCTACAATCTGTTCAAAGTATCATTGTCCAGATTGTATGCAAAAATACCTTCTGTACATGCATAATAGATTGTATTGCCATCCTTGAGATAATCTGCAATCATAACATTGTTCTTCGTCTGAATAATATTGGCCAATTCTTCGTGTTCTGCTACCTTCTTGTCTGTGGCTGTATCATACTCGATCACCTTCTGATAATCATCAAGCAGTAATTTATCACCACAGAGGTACATACCGTTGACCCAGTCAAAATCATCATAAGATGAAGCAATCTTGCCATCAGCTGTTGTGATATGATGAACAGCACCATTGTAATCTGCAACATAGAGATTATCTGCATCCTTTAACTTGAATGTCTGAATACCGTTGTAAGAATCATCATCATTGTTGTCTGAATTCTCACCATCATTGATCACAACACCATCATCCTCTGTCTCTGATTCAGCGACTGCTTCATCTGACACAGCTGCCGAGCCATATGCAGTATCTTCCGGACATATCATATTCATAATGCTATTGTCTTCTTAATGCCCGGGATCTCTGCCTTAATCTCCGACAGCTTACCGTCCTTTGTAAGCAAGATAATAGCCTTCTGTCGAATCACTGATGCTTACATTATCCTTGGTACTGGATGTGGTTGAAGTATAGACAAAAGCAATATCTCCATCCACATCAATAGAGATGTTGCCAAGATAGCCGTAAAGTACCATTTCCGTCATCATCTGTGTTGATGAAATTTTCAGCTGATCCAACGCTGAAAGATCCATGCTGCTGTCTGTCCATGTCTTTACCGCCATCAGTGGAATCCTTAATTGAAAATCCTTTGTCTGAGCTGTCACTGATGACTGCCCGAAGAGTTCCGTCTGACAACTGGGCAATAGACTGCACATAACTGGAATCATCGTCACCGGAAGAAAAAGGATTTCCCAGTTTTCTTCATAACGGCCCTTGCCGCCTGACGCATCGGCACTGCCTCCGCTGCCATTACTTCCTCCTGAGCAGCCCGCCAGCAGGCCCACAGTCATGCAAGAACAAGACCGATACTAGTCAATTTCTTCATTCTTTTCATAAATGCGCCTCCATTTCCTAATTCAAAATAAAAAAATTAATCTGATATTATTGAATTCATGATTTATATTTATTATATCAAGAAAACTGTCCAAAAACAGGTACAATTTCAGCAATTTGTGCAATTCTTTACGAAAATCTTACGATCACAGAGAACCTGTTCTCAAAGACCTGTGAACTTTTTTCGGGTCATCTCAATCAGATGCAAGGGATGTGATCACAACCGTTGTCTGTATACTGTCTCTTGCCGCTTCACTCCCTTAAGATATCCATCAGAGCTTTCAAATGCTCCGGTTCCTTCATGATTAATAAAATCTAGCAATCATGCCCGAGATATTTCGAAGACGCAGCTGACGGGCACACCTCTCTGGCAGCTTCTATATTAATTTTGAAAAAATTCTCTTCCATCTTCTGTTTACCGATGGCCTTGCCCGTATTGACATCAATAACGGTTAGTGCTTCCAATGGGCTCAATCACAAGATAGGCCCCCTTGATTTCAGCCAGACACGCTTCTGCTGTGCCCTATCTATCTGAGATTCAATGCCTTTTAACTTAATGAGCGGATAGGCATCATCTTTGTAATATCTGAGAATCTCCGATGACAGCCCCCACCGTTCAAAAATTCTCTTTTAACTCTTCATAGATTTCCGAAAGATCCGTCGTCACCCGGCAATCACTGCCGTGAGCAAACTTTTGTGATCAGCTGTGCATAAGGTGAAGCCCGGACATAAGCTTCTGTAAACAGGTTCTGTTCCTTGCGGTTGACATAATTCTATTATAGTCAACTAATAATCTGTCCATTTCTTCTCTGATCACTTCTGATGACTGTCCCCGTGCTTCTGTCCGGATCATCCAGGCTGCTCCCTCCATTTGTCTGTCAGAGATAATTTCCGTCAAACGGCTTCTCTCCCTCTTTATCTTTAATCTTGGAAGACACCTGAATACCTGCTTTTCCTTTTGTCAATACGGTATATCTTCCGAAAAGCTTAACTGTCCTGTCAAAAACCATGCCTTTGTCTTTGAGATTTTCTTTTATCTACCTGAACAACAATCTCATCCCCGGCAACAATCTTATCATTTTCTTCGGATTAACAAAAAATGTACAGCATTCTCCTTCAGGGATAGTATCCATCACCCCCGGTGTAATTTCCACAAAGGCTGCCTGAATATTCTTGTACAATGTGTTTTACTTCATATAAATATCGCCGACTCTTATCGGCTTTTCTGCGGCTCAAGATTCAGCTCGCAAAGTATATCTTCTTCATAAAGGGCTGTCTGACTGCCAGCCCGTAATAACTTTGTCTCTTCATTTATTCTGCAAAATCCTCCAGAGAAACCAGTTGTCTGCCTGTCTGCTCATTGCCTTTGTCCGCATTATATCACAGCGGGTCACAAGCCACGCATAATCATTCTCTTCAAGATTCCGGACGGCAAAAAGCGTCTGCATGACCAGCCCTGGTTTCAGATTCGTCGCACTGCCTGCTGCCACCTGCATAAAGATCTTCCTGTTCTCCTGCAATAACCATCTGATAGATCAGCGGTTTGATATCAATCTCGCGCTCGCTCTTCTTCGTCTTCTTGATCACACGTATTCCGGACGGGACATAAAGCTTTCAATGGCCGCTCTCAGCTGCTCCCCATCACAAGGCACCATATCTTCAATGAACCCCACTTCATAACTGCTGCTGCGATAATAGACATGGCATTTTTTCGCCTGATCCGGCAGATGCCCGATGCTGTAAACAACAATTCCCTCCACCATCTGGCATTCACAGCATCCTTCATGGCTTCCAGATCATCAGCTGTTCACTTCCCATATCAAGATATTCTCCCCTGGTTTCTCAAGCCCCACACCAAGGTGAGGCAAAAGAAAGATGGGTGAGGGGATGATATCCCTTGGAATAGGTGATATCTACATTGGCTCTTTCTGAATGCCTTCTGAAATATCGCATAATATCCAGATGTCCGATAAACTTCACAATTCCTTCTTTTTCCAAAAAACGCATTCTAAGCTTCATAGCAGACACCTCCTTCGTAAGCACGGCAGCCGCAGCCTGAACATCCCTGACGACAGTTCGGCGTCACAACTTCTTCATGTGCCCGTTTGTATTCTCTTGATCAAAATTCCTTTGTCACACCGGCATTGATGAAATCCCCATGGCAGGATCTCATCCAGCGAACGTTCACGATGCACGTAAAACGCATAATCCATGACATTCCTCAAAAGCCTTCATCCAGCCTTCATAATTAAAAACTCAGACCAGGAATCAAAGATACAGCCGTTCTTGTAAGCAGCCACAAGTACCTTGCCAAGACGTCTGTCACCTCTGGCAAAAATACCTTCCAGCTTCGTCAGTTCAAATTCATGCCAGTTATACCGCATACTCTATGGTTAATCTGTTCCCTTCATCTTGGCACTTTAAGAACTTCTGTTTCGCCACAAATTCCCTCATCCGTGCACTGACGGACCCCACTGGAACGGTGTGAATGGTTCGGTACGAAGAAAGAAGTACTGGATACCACATCCACACGGCCATTACTACCGGGCGTTCGCCCTTCGAATCTCATAGAACGTCTTGGCAACCTTATTGGCCAGATCTGCAATGCCCGCAATATCTTCCTCGGTCTCTGTCGGAAGGCCAAGCATAAAATAAAGCTTGACTCCTGTTCCATCCGCCGGCAAAAAGCGTCTGCTGCGCCCTTTAAGATCACTTCCTCTGTCAAACCTTTATTGATAACATCCTCATCCTCTGACTTCCGGCTTCCGGTGCAAAGTCAGGCTGCTCTTACGTACATCCTGTACTTTCGACATTACATCCAACGCAAACGCATCAATACGCAAAGACGGCAAAGAAATATTCACCTTTCGAAAGTTTCACATGTCCGGATCAGATAATCCGTCAGTTCTTCCAGTTCGAATAATCACTGGAACTTAAGGAACTAAGAGAAATCTCATCATGTCCAGTGGAATTGAGCATCTTATCTGCATGTTTCTTCAGATAATCCAGTTCCCTCTCTCTGTTCGGACGGTAAACCATACCCGCCTGACAGAAACGACATCCTCTTGATACAGCCTCTGGATCTCCAGAACGACTCTGTCCTGCGTCACCTTTGATAAAAGGAACTAAAGGCTTCTCCGGATAACGGACACTGCTCAGATCCGTAACAACCTGTTTGGTCAATCACAGCCGGTGCACATCCCTGTTCGGTCCAAAGGAAGCGATGGCACCGTCTTCATTGTACTACATCATAAAAAGGAGGCACATAAAGCCCCGGTATTTTTGCCGCAGCCATCCCCAAAAATCTTCCCCGCTGCCGCCTGCTTATTATTAGCTTTATAGGCATCCATCAGCTGATCATACACCGTCTCGCCCTCTCCGATATAAAAATATCAAAAAAGGTAGCAATACGTA
>VOFB01004651.1_pt1 | contig 29090 bp, 60 predicted proteins | sample 5384141 | NCBI WGS metagenome assembly VOFB01 (sample SAMN12384721, study PRJNA508395) | human gut metagenome | isolation source: healthy gut A | host: Homo sapiens | reverse complement strand
TCAGTATTACTTCGTTCAGATTTACGTATTGCTAAAAGCTGGAAAACTATAGTTTACAATGCCACTTTTAACTAAAAGTGATGGAACAAAATTTGGAAAACAAATGGTAAAGCGATTTGGTTAGATCGAGAAAAAACTTCTCCTTATGAAATGTATCAATTCTTTATTAATTCAGAAGATGATAAAGTTATTGATTACTTAAAATTCTTAACTTTCTTAACACCAGAAGAAATTATGGAATTGAAGAAAAATAAAAACACAACCTCATTTAAGAGAAGCACATAAAGTTTAGCTAGAGAAGTTATTACATTCTTACATGGTAAAGAAGCATGAAGCAGTTCAAGTTTCACAAACATTATTCTCTGGTCAAATTCAAAATTTAACTTTAGAACAAGTTGATGTTGCTTTTGGGTGTACCAACAGTTGAAACTGAAGAAAATGAAATGAATATTTTAGACGTTTTAATTTTAGTTGAGCTGCTAAAAGTAAAAGAGAAGTGAAGAATTGTTAATGGGGGATCTGTTTTGAATCAATGGTGAACGTATTAAAAGATTTAGAATTTACTGTTAAAGAAGATGCTTTTTGGACAAAAAGCAAAACAGTTATTCGTCGAGGAAAGAAAATTATTTTGTATTAAAATATAATGGATAAAAGCTCTTAGGAGCTTTTTTTCATAAAAGAATATGGTATACTATCTAATAAGGAGGACGTTGTTATGGAAAAATTAAGAAGTATTTTAATTTTATATACGGATATTATTTAGATTACCGCTATAAAGTACCACCTGCATCTGCTTTTCTTTTGCTTTTATATGATACTTTCAATTATCCCAATACATTATTAGCTTTTACACCGTTTTTCCTTTAGATATTAAAAACAGCACAAGAAATTTTATCATATTATTTAAGACCGAGATGTGACAAAAATGGTTATTCAACTGATAAAACCACGTTCTTTTATCAATAACAACTATAACAACTTTTAATAGTCTATCTTTGTTGGTAAGTAGAGGTTTTATCAGTTACATCGTATTTCTAAAAATATGTTTCCTAATGATAAAGAATATCCATTTTTCATTGATCAAGGAATTACTTTTAAAAACCATTCTTATCTTTATTTTAATACTTGCAGTGATTTCTTTATTGATTATTTTTCCGATTTTTAAGATTATCTTTATTGATCAACATAATTTTATAACAAGAGTTTTATTCTTATTTATCATTATTTTTGTTATTTTATTTTTATTATATAAAATTATTCCTGATCAAAATGTAGAATTTTTAGATACAATTAAAGGAACAGTCGTTGCAACATTATTGATTGAATTGATTATAGGTATTTTATCTATTTATTTTTCTATTGTTGATTATAAAGCAACGTTTATGGTCCGTTAGCGGCGTTGGTTATGTTGATGTTTTCGATTGCTGTATGTTCAGAAGCTATTTATTTTGGTATGTATGTTATTTTTGAATGTCATATTCGAAGATTAATAAAAAATTATAAAGGAGAAAAGTAATGTATCCTTATATCAATTTTTGAAAAAACAGGCAAACAAATACAAAAAGTATATGAATCAAGGTGGCTATTGTGTTCAAGATATTCAGACTTATCTAGGACTTTCTTGTAAACAAAGTGTTTATAATGGCTAAAAGGAAAGTCATTACCTAATTTAGAACATTTATGTGCTTTAAGTTATTTGTTTCATTGTACGCTAGATGATTTAGTTGTTACACAAATGAATTATTATGTAATCAAAGAAACAATATGTCAGTATTCATTAGGAGATTGTTAATGATTTATTTAGTAATAATAAATGTATTAGGCTTTTTGATAATGGGTCTTGATAAAGCAAAAGCAAAAAAACAAAAATATCGTATTTCTGAAAATACTTTGCTTTTTGTGGCTTTGATGGGTGGAAGTTTAGGAAGCTATTTAGGTATGTATTGTTTTCATCATAAAACGAAACATGTGAAATTTTATATAGGTATGCCGTTGATTTTATTTATACAAATCTTGATTTATTGTTTTTATTTTTATACAAAATTCTAGACAAGAATTTTGTATAATGCTATAATACAAATGTATTAAGCGAATGCTTTGATCCACATTGTTAGGGAAAAAAAACAGTGTGGTTTTTTTATGGAGGAATTTATGAAAACAAATAAAAAAGATATTATCAGTATATTACTTGGAAATACGTTACTTGCACTTGCGGTTATTTTATTTATTGTTCCAGGGCATTTATTAAGTGGAGGGACAACAGGTATTTCTTTATTTTTAAATCATTATTTTCATTTACCTATTTCAATATTTACTTTTATTTTTAATTTTATTGTTTTTATTATTGGTGCACTTATTTTAGGAGGAAAGAAATTTGTTTTACAAACACTTATTTCAACTTTCTATTATCCATTTATTTTAGGTGTGTTTGAATTTTTCTTTTCAAGGTTTTTATTTAACCGATGATATTTTAATTAATACACTTTTTGCGGGTGTTTTAGTTGGAGTTGCTATTGCTATTGTTATTAAAGCAGGGGCTTCAACAGGAGGTATGGATATTCCACCCCTTATTTTAAATAAATTATTTAAAATTCCTGTTTCTATTTCAATGTATGTTTTTGATTCATTAATTGTGTTAGCGCAATTTGGTTTTTCTGATGTTAGACAATGTCTTTATGGAATCGTGTTAATTTTTTATTTATACAATGGTTATTGATAAGATTTTAGTAATGGGTGCTCAAAAAATCAAGTTAAAATCATTTCTTCAAAATATGAAGAAATTAGAAAGGCTATTTTAACGAATGTCGATCATTGAGTAACAATGCTTCATGGACAAACAGGCTATTTATTAGAAAATACAGAAGTTTTAATTAATGTTATTTCGACAAGAGAACTTGTTCAAGTTGAAAGAATTGTAAAAATCTATTGATGAAGATGCGTTTATGATTATTTCAAATGTTCATGAAGTTCAAGGTAGAGGCTTTAACTTGGAAAAGGAATATATTGAAAAATAAGATGTTTCATTTAGCTTTGTATTTTGATGAAAAACAAATCAAAAAAGTTTTCTTTTTTAAATAAAAAAAAAGTCAAAAGTCGAAAAAGAACTACATCAAAATTATTTAGAAAATCATCATATTCCTTTTCATCTAACAATTGCGACTTATAAAGAAATAGAGGAAAAGAAATTTATTGAACAGGCAAATCAGTTTTTTGAAAAGAAAGTAGTCAAGAGCTCTATTTTGTTTCGTTAGGTTGTTTTCAAAATCGACGCTTTATTTATTACCTGTATATAATGAATTTTAAATCAACTAATTTTAAAATCTATCAAACTTTTGATGAATATGTATCTATTTCACAAAAAAAATCGTTATTTACCGTACCACTTTGTACCTCATGTTTCTATAAGTAGAAAGTTAAATGAACAACAAACCAATCAAGCGTTCAAGATATTGAATCATTATTTTGAACCTTTTTATGGAAAAGTCATACAGGTTGCATTAGTAAAGACAAATCCGTATCAGGAAATAAAGATATGGAATCTATAATGCTTGCAAGGCATGATAGAAGCTAAAAAAGAAGCATTTACACAAAATGTTTCTTTTTTTATAATGAAGATAAGGGGAGAAATGAAAATGTTTTCAAATAAAGAATTAAAAGTATGATCATTACTTTGTTTTTGAACAATTACTGGTTATGCTTGTTGGAATTGTTGATACTTTTTTGTTGTAAGTAGCTGTGGGGAAGCGGCTGTTTCAGGGAGTATCACTAGTTAACCAATTTAATACAATTTTATCTATTTATTTACAGCACTTGCTTCAGGAGGAGCAATCGTTGTCAGTCAATATATTGGTAATAAAGATGAAAAAAAGAACGATTTTATCATCAAGTCAGTTATTGATGTTTTCCATTGTTTTTTCAATTATTTTATCAATTCTTGTATTGATTTTTAATAAACAACTTTTAGGATTACTATTTGGTAAAGTTGAATCAGATGTTATGAAGGCGTGTGTAACTTATTTACGTATTTCAGCATATTCTTATCCAGCACTTGCTATTTATAATGCAGGTGCGGCTTTATATCGTTCAATGGCTAAAACCAAAGTAACAATGTATATTTCATTTGCTGCAAATATTATCAACGTTGTAGGAAATATCATTGGTGTTTATGTTTTAAAAGCAGGAGTTGCAGGGGTTGCGTATCCTTCACTTATTTCACGTGTTTTTTCAGCAATCATTATCACAGTTTTATGTTTTAATAAAAAAATTGGAAGCTTACTATGATTCAAAAGATATCTTTAAATTCGATGGAAAGATGCTCAAACGTATTTTAAATATTGCGATTCCTAATGGGGTCGAAAATGGAATTTTCCAACTTGTTAAAGTGGCTTTAAGTTCAATTGTGGCGATGTTTGGAACCTATCAAATTGCAGCTAATGGGGTTGCACAAAGTATTTGGTCATTAGCGGCACTTGTGGGTTCAGCAATGGGACCAGTCTTTATTACCGTTATTGGACAATGCATGGGTGCAAAAGATGGGATCAAGCAAAATTCTATTTTTCAAAACTTATTAAATGGTCGCTTGTTTTTCGATTGTATGGAATGTGCTTGTTTTTAGCAATTACACCATTTATCCTACAATTTTATAATCTTGCAGATGAAACAAAACATTTGATTATTACTCTTGTTATTATTCATAATATTGCCAATACGGTAGTTTTCCCGCTTTCTGGACCTTTATCTCAAGGATTAAGAGCAACTGGAGATGTCAAATTTACGATGATTGTTTCTATTGCTTCAACTGTTGGTGGAAGACTTGTCTTATCTATTATTCTTGCTTTAGGACTTCATTTAGGTGTTATTGGTATTGCCCTTGCGATGTGTGGGAGATTGGACAATTCGAGCAATTATTTTCTATTATCGTTATAAATCAAATGCTTGGACAAAATTTGAAGTTATTTGAAAACAGGATTTTATGGTATAATGTTTCAAACTAAGAAAGGAGTATTTTTATGGCAATTGATATTAAAGAAAATACTTTGCAAATGGTTTGTTAGACTTATGCCACAAAAAAGACTTATCTCAAATAACAGTTAAAGATCTCCTAGAAACAACAGGAGTTAGTAGACAAACATTTTATAATCATTTCTTAGATAAAAATGATTTAATTCAATATATTTACAATCATAAAATTATCAATCGTTTTAATGGGCAAAATACAAATCTTGATTTCTATGAATCACTTATCGAATCTTTTGAACATATGAAACAATATCAAACCTTTTAAAACAGGCTTGCTTAATGGATGGACAAAATTGTTTAAAAAGAATACATTTCTAAACATTGTGAGGAATTTGATTTAAAATGGCATCAACAACTTTATGGTGAAGAACCAATGCCAGACGCCTTAAAATTTGCAACGATATATCATGCGAATGCTTCAAAGTGCAATGACTTTGTCATGGATTTTGTCGGATATGAAAGTCCTGTGGAAGAAATGGTAAAAATGATTACCCAAATGCGAGGGCTTGGAATGGATGATTTATTTCAAGGAAGTGATTGTACAACAAATCCTTATAAAATTGACAAATAGTCTTTTTTTTGTCAATTTGTTGACAGAGTAATTTAATTATAAATTACTCTTTTTTTTAGCGTGTTACAATAAGAGTGAAAGAAGGGAAATGTATGAAAAAGACACTTTATTTAATGAGACATGGACAAACCTTGTTTAATTTACAACATAAGATTCAAGGATGGTGTGATTCTCCACTTACAGAATTAGGAATCAAACAAGCAAAAGTTGCGGAAAATGGTTTAAAGATCACGATATTACTTTTGATCATGCTTATTCAAGTACGAGTGAAAGATGTTGTGATACATTAGAACTTGTGACAGATATATACCTTATGTACGTACTAAAGGTTTTAAAAGAAAACTATTATGGAGAGTTAGAAGGAGAAAGTGAAAGATTAAATTCTCATTTAACACCTAAAGATTGTGAAACATTCTATTTACAATATAAAGGAGAATCTTCTAATACGACAAGAGACCGTATGGTAAAAACTTTAACAGAAATTATGAATAAAGAAGACCATCATAGTGTTTTAGCCGTGAGTCACAGTGGGGCTTGTTTTAACTTTTTAAGAGCTTTCCAAGATCCAATGGAAGAATTAAAAAAGGATTTGGAAACTGTTGTATTTTTATTTATGAATTCGATAATGGAACATTTACATTAAAAGATGTGATTAGACATCAAATCTAGGAGGAAATATGGAATACGTTAATTTTGGTAAGACAGATATTAAAGTTTCAAAAGTATGTTTAGGATGTATGGGCTTTGGTGATCCACAGGCAGGAATGCATTCTTGGACACTTCACTTATGAAGAATCTAAAAAATCATTAAGCATGCCCTTGATCAAGGAATCAACTTTTTTGATACTGCTATGGGATATCAAGGAGGAACATCAGAAGAATATTTAGGACGTGCCATCAAAGAATTTTCAAAAAGAGAAGATGTTGTTATTGCGACTAAATTTATGCCACGTAGCCAAGTACAAATTGACCAAGGAGTCAGTGCTCGAGAACATATTGAAACATGTTTAAATAATAGTCTAAAAAGATTACAAATGGATTATGTAGATCTTTATATTCTTCATCGATGGGACAAATGTAACACCCATTAAAGAAACAATGGAAATCTTTAAATGATCTTGTTAAATCAAAAAAGTAAGAGCTATTGGTGTTTCTAACTGTTTTGCTTGGCAAATTGCTAGAGCTAATGAAATTGCCAAAAACAATGGATGGGCAACTTTCCAATCAATTCAAGGACATTACAATCTTATTTTTAGAGAAGAAGAAAGAAAATGAAACCTTATTGTGATTTAATGGGAGTTTCGATGACACCATACAGTTCACTTGCTTCTGGAAGACTTTCAAGACATCCAGGAGAAACATCTAAAAGATTAAAAGAAGATGTCTATGCTAAAGGAAAATATGATGAAAGAGAAAAAGAAGATCTTGTCATCATTCAAAGAGTTGAAGAACTTGCTAAAAAAAAGAAATTGTTCGATGTCAGAAATTTCTTTAGCGTGGTTAATGTCTAAAGTAACTTCACCCGTTGTTGGTGCGACAAAACTTAGTCATATTGATACGGCTTGTAAGGCTTGTGATTTAAAATTAACAGTTGAGGAAATGAAATATTTAGAAGAATGTTATAAACCACATCCATTAGTGGGTGTCATGAAAGAAAAATAATCAATAAAAACAAGAAAGATTCTTTTTTTGTTTTTTTTTTGTTATATTATAAAAAGATGAACAAGAAAGAGAGTAGATAATATGGGTATTGTAGTAATTGAGCAGTTTTTGTAGATATTAAAGGATTTCCACTAGATGCATATATTCCAACTGGAAGAAATGCAGGACACATTAAATATATTCATGGCGGTGTAAGTAGAAATGTGGTAGAAGATATAAACATTGAATTACGTCCAACATTTTTATCAATTGTTGATGATAGTGCTTTGGGAGAAGATGTTATTCGTAAATTACAAAGACATAAAAGAAAGGAATGGGAACATGGCTAGCTGTATTTGATAATGATGAATTTGGCAGGTTCTATTTCAAAAATTTAATGCCAATTTTGATTTAATCAATGAAAAGGGCGATGAAATATTCAAAGATTGTGATTCAATTGTTTTAGAAGCTGATATTGATCCTGAAATTATAAAAGCTGTTTTAGATTATTCAAAAAATATAACAAAAAGTATTTGGTGTTATTTCGAATATGACACTTGCAGTTGAAAGAAGAGACTTATTACAACAATTTGATTGTTTGGTATGCAATGAATTAGAGGCAGGTATTTTCTTTGCTGAAAATTATAGTAAAAAAGTCCAAAAGATTTATGTGAAATCATTTATCAAAAGTTTCTGCAGGACTATTAAATCAATGGTTGTTACAATGGGAAGCAAAGGAAGTATTTATGCCGATCATTTAGAAATAAAGGAATCTGTCCTGCTAAAAAAGTAACTGTTAGAGATACAACAGGTGCTGGTGATGCTTTTTGTGCAGGGTTAACAATAGGACTTACTTATAGAAAAAGATCTTTCTGATGCAGTTGAAATTGGAACAAAATTAGCAGCTTCTGTTATTACATCATCAGAAAATGTATGTCCACGTTTTTACCACGTGAATTGGATTGATATGGATGTATCTGATTGTTAAAATATCCTAGAGGATTAGGATATTTTTTTGACAGTCTATAAATAAAAGTTATAGAATATGTGCAAGTAGGGTGAATTTTATGGATTTTTAAAGAAAATAAAAATAACAAAACAAGCTAAAATATGTTTGAGTCTCCTTATAGCCATTATCATGCTTTTTTATCATTATTATTTTGTATAATGATAAATTTTATCCAAATACCTCAATAGGTGGAATAGATGTTTCAAATATGACTTTGTCAGAAGCTAAAAATGCTGTTCAAACAGGATTTGAAAAATCATTCTTGTTATTAAAGGCAGAAATAATGCAAAATATGAATTAAGAGGCGCGGATATTGATTTGAATGCTATTATGAAAAAACAAGTAGAAGATTGCTTTAAAAAAAAGACACATGGATTATTTTCGTTTTATAAAATAATTTCAGGTGAAAGATTTTTGATAAATGATGTTTCTTATAATAAAGGCCTTTAAAATAATCTTCTCAATCATTTTTAATAACAGGAGATAATTATAAAATTACAGCACCAGTAGATAATATGTGGGAATATGATAAGGTTGCTAAAAGTGGTAAAAATTATTAAGAAAAACAAGGGAATCAATTAGATCAAGATAAGTTTTAGTTATTTGAAAAGTCTATTCAACAATTAAAGACAAAAGTCAATTTAGATAAGGCAAATGTTTATTTAAAACCAAAATATGTGCAAACTGATAAAGAGGTACTAAATGAGCTAAGCCAGTATAATAATTACGTTTATGTCGTTGGGTTCGTTTTGATATGGTGAAAAACACTATATGGAAACAATTTCCCCTAAAAGAAATTAAAGATTGATAGTTATTGGTGATGATGCTTCTGTTTCAATTGATCAAGAAAAATGGCACAATGGGTTGAAAAATTCTGTTTGAAATACAAAACAGTAGGAAAAACAAGAAAATTCAAAGTCACATACTGGTGAAGTATATTAGAAGTATCTGGTGGAGATTATGGATGGCAAATTGATTATAGTCAAACTGTTGATCAAGTTTATAAAGCGTTGACAGAAAATAATACGCAAAGTGATGTAGATGCATATGTAAAAAATAAAAGTAATACAAACAAGAAAAACTACTTAAGAAGTTAGAACCTATTTATAAAAATAAAGCACAAAATGAACTTTGAAAATCCAACAGAGGATTATAATACTCAAACATATAGCAGAAGTGGATATTTCAGAGCAAATGGTTTATGTCTTCAAAATGGACAAGTTGTTTATAGTGCAAAATGTGTAACAGGACTTCCAAGTGATGCAACACGTTCTACTAAAACAGGATGCTGGTATATAAAAGATAAAAAACTCAATATACTTTTTAACAGGTGCGGATTATACAACACCAACTAAATATTGGGTTCGTATTACATGGACTGGAACGGGATATCATTATATGAATCAAGTGATTGGGATAAATGGTCGCCTGAATTATATAAAACAAAGAGGTTCACATGGATGTGTTAATTTACAATTAGAAGATGTTAAAAATATTTACAATCTTGTTTCTATGAGAGACATGGTATTTATACATGATTAGAAACCATCGAAAGATGGTTTTTAATTTGCAAATGAATTGCATATTTATTGACATAATAAAAGAGGAATGCTAGAATCTAGTAAAATGCAAATGAATTGCAAATTAGAGGGTGGTAATATGCGTTATAAAACGAAAACTTTTCAATTGATTGAAAATTACTTGAAAACGTGTTGTGATAAATGCTTTCGAGCACATGATGTTTACGATTATATCGTAGCAAATGAAATGAAAGTAAATATCTCAACTGTTTATAGGAATTTAGAACAGTTTGTTGATGCAGGACAATTAATTAAATATAAACCGGGAATAATGATGTTTGGATGTATCGTCTCAATCAACAGTTTAGTCAATGTCATGAACATCTTCATTTACAATGTAAAGAATGTGGAAAAATTATTCATATAAAAAAAAAGAATCGATGGATTCTATCATCACAATGCTAGAAAAAAGATTATAAATTCTTTTTAGACTGTGATATTTCTACTATTGGTGGTTTATGCAAAACATGTATGATGAAAAAGGAGTTAAAATGAACAAATTATTAAAATACACATTTATGTTATTATGCTGTTTTTTGCTGATGGGATGTTTACCTTTAGATAAAGAAACAGATAAAAAAGTATTGTTTGTACAACGTATGCCCAATATAATTGGTTACAAGAAATTATTAGGGGAGAATAATTCAACATTTGAACTTACTTTACTTATTAAAGATGGAGCTGATTTACATAGTTATCAGCCAACAATTCAAGATTTAGCAAAGGTATCATCTGCTGACTTATTTGTATATGTTGGTGGAGAATCCGAACAATGGGTAAGTGATGCGTTAAAAGAAGCAAAAAATAAAAAATATGTTAGTTGTTGATATGATGGATGTTTTAAAAAGAGAATCAAGGAAGAAGAACATGTGGAAGGAATGAAAAGAAGATCACGACGAAAATGAAGATGAAAGTGAATATGATGAACATGTTTGGCTTTCACTTATTAATGCACATGAAGTGGTTCGCTATCTATCAAATGAAGTACAAAAATTAGATGATGTCACAAAAAAACATATGAAGAAAATACGATACGCTATTTAAAATGATATTGATGATTTAAATCATCAATATGAACAAGAATGGTAGAAAATGCCACTACTAAAACATTACTTTTTGCAGATCGTTTTCCATTTAGATATTTACTGGATGATTATGATCTTAATTATTATGCGGCTTTTCCTGGATGTTCTGCAGATATCAAAGCAAAGTTTTTATACGATTACTTTTCTAGCAAATAAAATAGATCAATTGGATTTAAAAAGTATTTTTGTTATTGATCAAACAAATTTAAAATTGCACAAACAGTTAAAGATAATACAAAAAAAAAATCAAAAATTATGTATTTAGATTCTTTACAGTCAGTTGATGATCAGAAAATCAAGGATGGTTATAGTTATTTAAAAGGCAATGAAATATAATTTAAAAAGTGCTTAAAAAGGCATTATAAAATAAGGAGATATTATGTCATATATAAAGGTAGAAGATTTATCATTGGGATATGATAGTGAAATTGTTTGTTCAAATATAAATTTTGAAATTAATAAAAATGACTATTTATGTATTATAGGAGAAAATGGGGCAGGAAAAGTACCTTTGATCAAGACAATTTTAGATTTAAAAGAAAAAAAAGCAGGTAAGATTTTATTTTCTGAAAATTTAAAAAAATCAGAAATAGGGTATCTTCCTCAACAAACAGTTGTTCAAAAAGATTTTCCATCAACTGTCTATGAAGTTGTTTTATCAGGTATGTTGTCACAATTAAAATATCGCCCTTTTATACAAAAAAAAAAAAAACATGCAAAACAAGAAATGGAAAAATTGGGAATTACGCATTTACAAAATAAAAGTTATCGCCAGTTATCTGGTGGACAACAACAACGTGTTTATTAGCAAGAGCTCTATGTGCTTCAGATAAAATTATATTATTAGATGAACCAGTAACTGGTTTGGATCCTCAGGTTACACAAGAATTTTATGGCTTATTAAAATCATTAAATGAACAAGGAATGACTATTGTCATGGTTTCTCATGACTTATCTGTATTAAAATATGCAACGCATGTTTTATATTTAAAGAAAAAGTCCCATTTTTATGGAAAAAGGAAAATGTTTATTGAAAGGTATGGAAAGGAGATTTATAATGACTAATTTTATTGCAACATTACAATATTATTTTCTTATCCTTTTGTACAGTATGCTTTAATTGTTGGAGTTTTAATTGCTTTATGTTCTTCATTATTAGGAGTAACACTTGTTTTAAAACGTTTTTCATTTATTGGGGATGGTCTTTCACATGTTGCCTTTGGGGCAATGGCTGTGGCGACGGTTTTACAGTTTACATCACAAACTTTATTTATCATGATTGTTACAGTTATTGCAGCTATTTTTTCTTTTTAAGGACGGGGCAAAATACTAAAATAAAAGGAGATTCGGCTATTGCTATGCTATCTGTAGGGGCTTTAGCTATCGGTTATTTAGTAATGAACATTTTTTCAACTTCAGCTAATGTTTCTGGAGATGTTTGTTCAACGCTTTTGGGTCAACAACAATTTTAACTTTGACACATTTTGAAGTAATCGTTTGTATTGTTATGTCATTGCTTGTTGTGTTGTTTTATGTTTTATTTTTATAATCGAATCTTTGCAGTTACTTTTGATGAAGAATTTATGAAAGCAACGGGTAAAAAGTAGAATTATATAATTTGATTATTGCTGTTTTAACAGCCGTTATTGTTGTTCTTGCGATGAATTTAGTAGGTTCATTATTAATTACAGCTTTACTTATTTTTCCAGCTTTGTCAGCAATGAAAATAATGAATAGTTTTAAAGGAGTCGTTATTTATTCTGCAATTTTATCAGTTATTGAGCATTTGTAGGAATTATATTATCAATATTGTTTTCAACTCCTGTTGGAGCAACTGTTGTTTTTATTAATATTATGATCTTTATTATTAATTGGGTAATTTCAATATTTAAATAAGTGATTGAAAATCCTTTCTTTTCAAAAAGAAAGGATTTTGTTAAAATATATGAGGTGATTATAAATGGATGGAATATTATTAATAAATAAACCTGCCAGGCTATACAAGCCATGATATTGTAGGAATAGTAAGAAAAAAATTACATACAAAAAAAAAGTAGGACATTGTGGAACATTAGATCCTGATGCAACGGGTGTGCTTGTTGTATGTGTCAATAAAGCAACAAAAAGCAATTCAATTTTTGATGAGTGATACAAAAAAGTATACAGGGCAACTTTATCGCTAGGGAAAAAGTACAGATACATATGATGCCAGTGGAAAAATATTAGAAGAAAAGAAGTTGGACAAATATCAAAAGCACAAGTTATTGATGTTTTAAATTCATTTTTTTAGGAAAATCTAAGCAAAACCGCCAATTTATTCAGCAATTAAAGTAAATGGTAAAAAGCTTTATGAGTATGCAAGAAATGGTGAAGAAGTAGAAATTAAAGAACGTGATATAGAGATTATGATGATTGAATTAATTGATTTTTCAAATAATGAGATTGTTTTCGATGTTAAATGTTCTAAAGGAACCTATATTCGTTCTTTATGTGTTGATATTGCTAAAAACTAGGGTATCCAGGACATATGTCTCATCTAGAAAGAAGACAGGCAGGGTGCTTTTTAATTACTGATTGTGTTACTTTTAGAACAGTTAGAAAATGATGATTATTCTTTACATTCAATAGATGACGCTTTGTGTGGCTTTCCTCAATTAAAATTAGATGATCCAACGCCAGTTTATCATAGTAAACAAATTAAAAGTGATTTGACTGGCCAAGTAGCGATTTATGATAATCAAAATCATTTATTAGCTATTTACGAAAGTACGGACAAGGCTATTTGAAAAATGTTAGAGGTCTATGGTGATGGAAATCATTCATTTGTCAGTTGATACTCCCATGCAAGTTCATGATTCTGTTTTGTGCACTAGGCTTTTTGATGGTGTTCATTTAGGACATCAACAACTTTTAAAAGAGGTTGAACATATTGCTAAAGAAAAGGGACTAAAAAAGCGATAATGACATTTTCTGTACATCCTAAACAAATTTTAGAAAATAATGATTATCATTATTTGATGTCATTATCTGAAAAATAAATATTTTAAAACAATGGCAATTTGACTATTTTATATTATTGATTTTGATCAAACTGTTGCAAATTTAAAACCCAATACTTTTTACAAAATTATATTATAAATCATCAAATAAAACATGTTGTATGTGGTTTTGATTTTCATTTTGTAAAAAAGGAATGGGTGATGTACATGTTTTACAAGAAAATAAATCATTTGATGTCACTGTCATAGAAGAGTACAGTGAAGATGCATTAAAAGTATCTTCATCGTACATAAAAAGTTGTTAAATGAAGGAATTATTGAAAAAAGCAAATCATTTATTGACACGATTTTATCGTGTCTCTGGACAGGTTATTTATGGTTTTGCAAAATGGAAGAAAGATTGGTTTTCCTACGGCCAATATTGATTATGGACACTATGTTGTTTTAAAAAAAGGTGTTTATGGGGTCTATATAACTATTAAAGGAAAGCAATATAAAGGAATGGCTAATATTGGTTATAATCCTACAGTAGGGCTTATTGATAACTTATCTTTAGAAGTCAATATTTTTGATTTTTGATCAAGATATTTATGGTGAAGATGTGGATGTGGATTTTGTGTTTAGGGTAAGAGATGAAAAGAGATTTAAATCTTTAAATCATTTAAAAGAACAATTACAAAAGATAAAAAACATATTGATCAATTTCTGGATTAATATGTTTTTCTTTTGTCTAAAATATAAGAGGTGAAGAAAATTGCTTTATATTCATTTATTTCTAGCAAATTTAATATGGGGATTAAATGTGATTGTTACAAAATTAAATTATGATTCTTTTCATCCTCTTTTTTTGCAATACTAAAGATACTTTTTTCTGTATTAGCGCTGCTGTTTTATATTTATTATAAAAAATTTCTTTTGAAAAGTATCTATAAAAAATTAATAGTGCAAACAAATTTAATTAATGTTATTAATTTTTTGTTGACATATTATGGTATGCAATATGTAGAAGGACGATGACAGCAACGATTAATTGTTTAGCACCAGTTATGATGTTTATTGTATCTGTTTCTTTGTGCAAATGGAATTGGAAAATTCTGATCTCATTCATGATGAGTTTTTTTAGGGTTTTTAATAGCCATTCATTTCGACTTTTTAATATAGGAAGGGAATCTTTTTTTTTAATAACGGCATTGTTTATTTACAATTTTGGTAATTATCGATTAAAAAGATATTACACATAATCCATTCATTTATAACTTATATATGTTATTAATAGCTTTTTTTGAATTTATTGTTATTTTGTTGTTTCAAAAAATGATTTATTTAAAACAGTAAACACTTTTTCTTTATGGTTATTTATTTTAACTTCTGAATTGGATATGCCTATATTCAATGTGTTTATTTTTATCAATTCATTCAATAGGTCCTTTAAAAACAAGTTTTTTATGGCATTTAGTCCTGCTTTTACCTATTTTTTCTCTTTGATTTTATTAAAAGAAAAATTTGATTTTTTTGTTTTAATTGGATTTATAGTGATTTTTACAGCTTCGTTTTATTTTATCTCAAAGAAAGAAAATTAGATTTAGACAAGTATATGACTTCATGATATACTTATATGTAGAAATGTGATTAAAAGAGGTTGTTAACATGAAATATTTGAATGAAATTATAAATGTATTAGAATGAAAACAATTATTATTATTTCGGTAAGTATTTTAGTTTTGATATTGGTTATTTTGACATATCGCTTGTTAAAATTAAAACATTATCGTAATGAAATCGTTGATTTAGAAAATAAATGAATGCAATTAAATCCTTACCTATTCAATATCGACTAGGAAGGGTAAAAGGAATTGCTAAAAATATGCCAGAATTGCAAGAAAATATGAAACTTATGATGCAAAATTTGCTGAACTAACAGATCTTCAAAATGATGAAATCATTCCGCTTGTTAATGATATTGATGAAGCACTTTATTATCGAAAATTACGAGGTGTTCAAAAAAGATGAACTCTTTAGAGGAAAAAGTGATTCATTATGCAAAGGAATCAAAACAACTTTTAAAAGATATAGAAGTTATTACAGAAATTGAAAATATTCAAAGATTAGAAATTATCAAAGTTAAAGAAAATATCGTGCTACAAATGATAACTATGCACAGATTCGTTTTAAAGTTGAAGACTACGTTCCTAAAGTACAAGATGTATTTCATGATATTGATGAACGCTTTGTTGAATTAGAAAATTATATGAATAATCAACAATTTGAAGAAGCTAAGACATATACAGAAGATATTTCAAAATATATCGATGCTTTGGATCAACAGTTAAGATTTACCTACATATATTTCTGTTGTTCGTCAATATTTACCAAAACGCTTAAATGAACTAAAGTCAATTATGCAAGATATGCAAGAAAAAAGATTTTGCTGTTGAAAGAATGAATGCTACGATCCGTATTTCTAAAATTGATAATGATTTACACGAGACAGAAAAAATATAAAGAATTTAAAATTGGAAAACGTTGGACAAAATATAGAAGTCATGACGGATGAGTTAAATCTATTGTATTCTGATTTTGAAAAAGAAAAAGAATGCATATGCACTCTACGAAGAAAACGAAATGAATGTTATAAATTCGTTAATAAGATAGAAAGGACTTTAGAGGCTAAAGAAAGTATTCATGAGTTAGAAAAAACTATATTTTAGGTGATTATACGATTACAATAGAAGATTTATAATCAATTTAATCAATTGTTGATGATTTAGCAAATTACAAAAGATTATTGAAACTAAAGATTTTTCTTATATAGAAATGATTGACATTTTTTCAAGAATTGTTGAACAAAAGTAAACCATATAATGATTTTTTGATTAAACATATTGAATTAGCAGAAACATTACGTATTCAAGAAAAGAGAGCTTTTGGATGAGTTAGACAATATTAATATTGTTTTATTTTAAATCTGAAATTAGAAATAAACATTTACCAATGATTAGTGAATCTTATCAAGATTATATTGATGATTTTTCCATCTAAATTTTATTAGAAAAGACCAATTGATTTAAAGAGTTTGTCACTTCAAGTAGATGCCGTAAGAGATGTTATTTAAAATTGTATGATAATGTCCATAATTTGATTGTTACTGAAATGGTAGAGGATGCAATTGTTTTTTGGAAATAGATATCGTTCTTCATTTTTAGAAGTTAATACAGAGCTTACAAAAGCGGAATTACTTTATAGAAATGGGAATATACAAAAAGCATTATCCACAGCTGTTGATATTATTGAAAAATAAAACCAGATTCTTATGAATGTTGGTTAATAAAAAAGTCCTAAGGCTGAATAGGACTTTTTTCATGAGGGTCATATGTTATCGAAAATTGAATAGAAATAAAATATGGAGGGAAATATGGTATATCTAGATTATGCTGCGACCACCCTTATAATAAGGGATGTTTTAAAAACATACACAATTGTTAGAAAATATTTTTATAATGCTGATAGTATTTATAGTCAAGGAATTGAAGTGAATCGCTTATTAGAAAAATCGGAGAGGTTTACTTGCTAAAATGTTAGATGTTGATGAAGAAGAAATGATTTTTACAAGTTGTGGAAGTGAAGCAAACAATATGGGCTATTAAAGGAATTGCTTTTCAATATCAAAATAGAGGGAAAACATATTATCCACAACTTGATAGAACATTCTTCAGTGTATGAAACATGTAAAGAATTAGAAGAAGAATTTGGATTTGAAGTAACTTATTTACCTGTTGATCATACGGGACATATTCATATTGATGATTTAAAAGAAAAGTATTCCGAAATGATACGATTTTAAAGTTAGTGTCATGTGTATTAATAATGAAGTTGGATCTATTCAACCCATTGAGGAAATAAAAATGTCCTCAAAGATCATCCGCTTGTTAAGTTCCATGTTGATATGGTGCAAGCTTTAGGTAAGATAAAGATAGATTTAAAAAGGTATCGACTGTGCATCGTTTTCTGCACATAAAATAAATGGTTTAAAGGGGAGCGGATTGCTTTTTTAAAAGAAAATCTACTACTTTAGTACCACTTATTAATGGAGGACAGCAAGAGTTTGGTTTACGTGGAGGAACTAGTAATGCTTGCACGTATATTGTTCTTGCTAAAACTTTAAGATTAGCATTAGAAAATTTTTGATCAAAAAGAAAAATATGTTTCGAAATTAAATAAATATTTAATAAAAGAATTACAGACAATTCCAGATGTTATTATTAACACTGAGGTAAAGTGTCAAGTCATATTGTTAATTTTTCATGTATTGGTTATAAACCAGAGTTATTTTTGCATGCTTTGGAGGAAAAAGATATTCTTATTTCTACAAGAAGTGCGTGTAGTTCTAAAACAAGTGATGTTTCTAGGTGATGCAACAATTGCATTTGCCTGATGAAGTTGCAAAAGTGCTTTGAGAGTAAGTATAAGTGATTTGACAAAAGAAGAAGAAATTGATAAATTTATTTATTGTTTGAAAGAAGTATTAGATTCAATAAAAAAACAGAGGTAAGATATGGAAGCAAATTATATTGTCGTTCGTTTTGGAGAACTTACAACAAAAAGGTAAAAATAGAAAATTATTTACACAAAAATTATTAAAAAACGCAAAAGAAATTCTTTTTGAATTTCCACAATTACAATATCAATTACAATATGATCGTTTATACATTTATCTAAATGGTGCAAATCATTTGTTAGTCAATGAAAATTAAAAACAGTTTTTGGTATTCATTCTTTTCAAATGCCTATAAATTTGAAAAAGATCTAGATGTTGTTAAAGATGCAATTGCTAAAATGATCAACGAAGATACAAAAACAACATTTAAAATCAACACAAAACGTAGTGATAAACATTTCCTAAAAAGTCACAAGACATTAATAGAGAAATTGCAGGACATGTTTTTCATCATGTAGATAGACAGTTAAAAGTAGATGTTCATCATCCAGAAATGTTGGTTACAGTTGAGATTAGACATGACGCTATTTACGTTATGACAAATGTTATTAAAGGTGCAGGTGGATATCCTGTTGGTATTGGTGGAAAGGCATTGTTAATGTTATCGGGTGGAATTGATTCTCCTGTAGCAGGATATTTAACTTTAAAACGTGGTGTCGATATTGAATGTGTTCACTTTGCAGCGCCACCATACACAAATGAATTTGCTAGAGAAAAAGTTTTTGATTTAGTAGATAAATTAAGACATTATACACATGGTCAGATTACAGTTCATGTTGTTAATTTTACAAAATTACAACTTGCAGTTTATGATCATTGTGATGAAAGTTATGCCATGACAGTTATGCGTAGAATGATGTATCGTATTGGAGAAAAACTTGCTATAAAAATCATTGTTTAGCACTTGTTAACGGTGAAAGTATTGGACAAGTGGCTTCACAAACATTAGATAGTATGAATGTAATCAATCAAGTTATTTCAATTCCGGTATTAAGACCTGTGTTATGTCTTGATAAATTAGAAAATTATTGATATTGCTCAAAAAATAGATACTTATGATATTTCTATTAGACCACATGAGGATTGTTGTACAATTTTCACACCTAAAACACCTGCTACAAAACCAAAAGTTATAAGGCTGAAGCTTTTGAAGCAACTTTTGATTATGAAACATATGTTAATGAATGTGTAGAAAATGTTGAAACAATTGTTGTTGATGCAAACTATAAAAATGATGAAGAGATTTTTTAAAAAAGGCGTATAGTTTTTTTATTCCTGATGCAAAATAAAAGTGTCAGGAGGTGACACAACATGGCACAAAGTAATAATAGCAATAGATTAGTTGTACCAGGAGCTCAAAATGCGATCGACCAAATGAAATATGAAATTGCAAATGAATTTGGTGTTAATTTAGGTCCTGATACAACTGCTAGAGCGAATGGCTCTGTTGGTGGAGAAATTACTAAAAGATTAGTTAAAATGGGACAAGAACAAATGTCTCGTTCTTCATATAATAACAAATAGTAATATGAGAATAGTTTTCTTAATAAAAAGAGGACTATTCTTTTTTATAAGTATTGAAAGAGCTTACATTTTTTTGATAATTTCACTTAGAAATATTGTTTTTGTGTACTAAATTATGTACAATATAATTATATTGCTAGGAGGTAAATTATGGTAAAAGTAATGGCGGTAAACGCAGGAAGTTCCTCTTTAAAATTCCAATTGATTTATGGATAGTGAAACTGTTATCACTTCTGGGATTAGTTGAAAGAATTGGACAAGAAGTTGGGAATTTTGTAATTAAAGTAAATGGAGAAAAAGATATCAAACACAAACACCAATTCCTGATCATCAAGTGGCAGTTGACTTATTATTAAATGCTTTGTTCAAAATCATATTGTTGAAAGTTTAGAAGAAATAGAGGTGTAGGTCATCGTGTAGTTCAAGGTGGAGCTTATTTTGATGAATCTGTAGTCGTTGACGAAGAAGCAGTTGCTAAAATTGCAGATTTATCAGAGTTAGCTCCTTTACATAATCCAGCAAATATCATTGGTTATAAAGCATTTAAAGAAGCTTTACCTGATCATGTAGCATGTTTTTGTTTTTGATACGGCATTCCATCAAACATTAGATAAAAAAGATATTTATATCCTTTTCCACTTGAAATATTATACAGATTTAAAAGTAAGAAAATATGGAGCACATGGAACAAGCCATAAATATGTTTCATCTCGCTATCGTGAAATGATGGGAAATCCTAAAGACTCACGTATTATCGTTGCTCACTTGGAGCTGGTGGTTCTTTAACTGCTGTTCAAGATGGTAAATGTATTGATACATCTATGGGATTTACACCACTTGCAGGTGTAATGATGGGAACACGTTCTGGAGATGTTGATCCTTCAATTATGCCTTATTTATGTAAAAAATTAAATAAAACAGCAGATGAAGTTTTAGAAATCTATAATAAAAAATCTGAATGTTAGGAATTTCAGGCATTTCTTCTGATTCTAGAGATATTGAAAATGCCTTTATTTAACGAAGGGAATGAACGTGCTTTATTAACTGGTTTATTATATGCACGCATTGTTTCAAAATATATTGGACAATATTACGCTGAATTAGGTGGTTGTGACGCTATTTGCTTTACAGCGGGAGTTGGTGAAAACGCTGCTTATTTAAGACGTTTAATTATTGACAATGTCTCAAGAGCATTTGGTGTTTTCTTAGATGAAGAGCTCAACAGCATTAGAAGTGATGAAAATCGTGTGATTTCACATCAGTATTCTCAAATTAAAGTGATGGTCATTCCAACAAATGAAGAAGTTATGATTGCAAGAGATACAGTTCGTTTGTTAGATTTATAAACCTGTGCAAACAGGTTTTTTTTTGTCTAAGGTATGTTATTATAAAATAGGGTGAAAATTATGATAGAAAAGATTTTAAATAAAATAGAAGAATATGAATGTATTTGTTTATATCGTCATGTTAATCCGGATTATGATGCTTTTGGGAGTCAATTTGAAATATGATTTAATTCAAAATACTTTTGAAAATAAAGAAGTCTATTTTGCAGGTGATTTTCTTCTGATTTAGTGGCTAAATATCAATTTAATGGAGAAATCAATGAACCGAATTTTTGAAAAACCAACTTTAGGAATTGTTTTAGATACAGCTAATCAAGAAAAAAGAATTGATGGTGATATTAGTTTATGTAAAGAAATTATAAAAAATTGATCACCATATTGTTGTTGATTCTTATGGAAATTTAAATTTAGAAGATAGTACAGCTTCTTCATGTAGTCAAATAGTGGCTTTGTTTTTAAAAAATAAACGTGTAAAACTTTCAAGCTTTGGAGCTGCGGCTCTTTATATGGGAATTATAGGGGATACAAATAGATTTATGTATTCAGCTACTGATGAACGTACTTTTGAAGCGGCAATATATTTATATAATTATGATTTTGATATGCAAGCACTTTATGAAAGAATGTATATGAAACATGCGAAAGATTTAAAAGTGAATGCTTTTTATCCTAAATCATTATATTGAAGATGAGGGTGTTGCTTACTATGTTTTAAAAGATGAAGATTTAAAACATTTAAATATTTCAAGAGAAAGAGGCTCTGATTTTGTTAATTTATTAAGTTCAGTTGATGAATATAAAGTATGGTTAGCTATAACAGAAAATACAAAAGATCATAATTGGCGTGTTTCAATGAGATCGAGACATATTCCTGTTAATGAAATTGCGAATAAATATCGAGGTGGCGGACATGCGTTTGCTTCGGGGCAACACTTTATCTTTAGATGAATTATCTTTATTATTAAATGATATCAAGGAGAGAATAAATGAATAATTTTATACAAAGTATCATTGACGAAATAAAAGACATTTTTCTTCATCTAAAATACAAACAACTAAAAAATGGAGCTATTTAATTCCATTGATTGTCGTTTGTCTTTTAAGGTATTATAGGAGAGTATGTTTTATTACTACCAATTCATTATCAATCTCAAACATTTATTTTCCATTTGATTTTTTTAATTGTTATCTTTGTTATTTTACATGCGATATTATTAGGTACATTTGATAAAACATCTAAATATTTAATGTTTGTAGTCGTTGCCTTATTTGTTTATATAGGCGTTGGTTCAGGTATATAGTTTGCCTATTTTTCATGCAAAAACATATCAAAATCAATTACAATTAAATAAAAAAGCTGATTTTTATAAAGATAATGAGACGATTTCTTATCAATCAATTCCTGTTGTAGATCGTGAAAGTGCTATTAAACTAGGTGATCGAAAAATGGGACAAATGATAGATTATGTTTCACAGTTTGAAGTAGATGAATCTTATGAACAAATTAATTATCAAGATACTCCTTATCGAGTTACACCATTAGAATATAGTGATTTAATTAAATGGATAACAAATCGAAAGAAGGCTTACCAGCTTATGTTAAAGTGAATATGGTAAGTCAAAAGTCTGAAGTTGTTGAATTGAAAGAAGGCATGAAATATTCAAAATCTGAACATTTTGGTAGAAATATTAATCGTCATTTAAGGATGAATTATCCTACGAAAAATGTTTGAAGAATTAGCTTTTGAAATTAACGATGAAGGTATTCCTTATTGGATTGCTCCTGTATTTGAATATAAAATAGGTCCCTTTGGTGGAAAAGATATTGTAGGAGCAGTTTTAGTAAATGCTGTTGATGGTAAGCATAAATATTATGATATTAAAGATGTTCCTAATTGGGTAGATCGTGTTTATCCAGCAGATTTAGTTATTCAACAGTTAGAAAATTATGAAAAATATACACATGGTTATATTAATTCTGTTTTTCTCACAAAAAGGTGTGTTACAATCAACAGATGGATATAATTATATTGTTATTGATGATGATGTTTATTTGTACACAGGTCTTACAAGTGTTTCTAAAGATGCAAGTAATGTTGGATTTGCATTAATTAATTTACGTACAAAAAGAAGGCAAATATTATCATATTTCTGGAGCAGAAGAATATTCGGCAATGTCTTCGGCAGAAGGAAAGGTACAAAAACTTAAAATAAAAGCAACATTTCCAATTTTAGTCAATGCAGAGGAGAGCCTACTTATTTCCTTTCTTTAAAAGATAGTAGTAATCTTGTTAAGATGTATGCTTTTGTCAGTGTTAAAATTATCAAATTGTAGCAACAGGAAGTAGTGTATCTGAGGCTGAAAAAAAGCTTATTATGAGGTTTTATCTCAAAATGGTAAAAGTCATGAAGAATTTGAAGAAAATACTTTAACTGGCAAAATTTCTTCAATTAATAGTGCTGTTAAAGAAGGCAACAGTGTCTATTATTTTAAACTAGAGGGTGATGATCATATTTATATTGCGGATCTGTCCCTTTCTAATTCGTTACCGCTTGTACAAGCTGGCGATGAAGTGAAATTCATTTTATTTCGAATGAACATCAAAGTGTGGTTATTAGTCAATTTAAAGCTAAATAATTTAAAATAGGAATACGAGTTATTCTATTTTTGCAATTTTATGAAATAATTATAATAAATAGAAAAAAGAGTGTATTTTTTATAAATATTTATTATAATGATAAAGCATTTTAAGATAAGGGAGAGGTTTAAATAATGATTCAATTTTTTAAAAAAAATATCGAATCTAATAAAAACTAAGAACATTTGAAATAATTGTTTTATGTTTACTTGTTTTTACTTCAATTGGTTCAGTTTTTTATGGTTTGATGCAAATTCATAAAGACGTAGGAGATCTGCAATATGTTCAATCTGTCACGATGGATAGAGATAAAGATGAAGAAGATTATGATTCGGATAACAAAGTTTGTGATGTCATTTATCGAAAAGGTGATCAAAAACTTGTGGTATCTTATGATTATGAAGATTATGTTAAATTAAATAAAATTCAATCAAAGCATATGAATTCAAAACAGAAAATGGACAAAATCTTTATTTTGATCATAAAGATGTAAGTCATCAAGAAGCAAGTCATACTTATAAAGAAATGATGGCAGAAGAAACATTATCTGTTTTCAATTTAGCGAGTGCAACATTTATTTTAATGTTATCTGTTGCGCTTATGATGTTATTCTCTAAACAATTTACAACATATGAAAAATCATGGTTTATCTCAATTATGGTGTTAGCTACGATTTTATCTGTGTTATTCCCAGAAGATAGTGCCAATGGTGTAAACGGTATTATCATTATGATTCTTTATTTATTAGATACATTCTTAAATATTTTATGTGAACTACTGATATCTAAACAATCAAGGTATAATTTCTTGGTTTCTGTCTTGGTAGAAATTGTAGAAATTGTTTCTTCTGTTGTTTTTTAATGTATCGTTTTGCAACAATGGCAACAACTTTTTTTTTCTGGTTACCTATTGATATTATTAGTTATATTAACTGGTCTAAACATCGCGATGATGAAGAAGATGAACTTACAATGGTAAGAAAATTAAAAGGATATCAAGAAGTTTTAGTTATTATTGGTATTATTGTTTTGGACAGTTGTTGTAGGTTATTTTATTAGTGGTTTAGATATCGCTACTGATTTTTATAACAATAAAACATTAGAAACAGCTATTATTTATATTGACGCTTGTGCATCAGCAGTTGGAATCGCCAACGGTCTCTTTATTTTCTTTAGATTAAGAGAACAATGGATTGCTTGGTATATATGTGCATTTTTAGAAGCAGTTATTAACATAATGTCAGGACAATATGTTTTACTTTGCTTTTAAAACTGGGTTATTTTACAAATACAACTTATGGATATATTAAATGGAGTAGATATATCAAAGAACACCAAAATAAAGAAAAAGTATCTTTATTTTAAAAATAATTTAAAATAAAATATTTTCAAAGCACGAGGAGTTTTTCAGAGTACTTGAGAATATTGATTGAAACTGCTACAATAGGACGTGTAAAAAAATTATTAATAGGAGAGATAGTATATGGCAATTAGTGCAGGAGATTTTAGAACAGGATTAACTTTAATTATTGATGGTGATCCTTGCCAAGTGTTGGATTTCCAACATGTTAAACCTGGTAAAGGAGCAGCTATTTTAAAAACTAAAATGAGAAACTTGAAAACAGGAGCTATTCAAGAAAAGAACTTCAATGCTTCAACTAAATTTGATCAAGCTAATATTTCTAAAAAAGAAGCTCAATTTTTCTTATGAAGCAGACAATACCTTCTACTTCATGGATATGGAAACATATGATACATATGAATTATCTGAAGAACAAGTTGGTTATAATAAATACTTTATTGTCGAAGGAACTGAAGTTTATTTAGTATTCTTTGAAGGATTATTATTAAACGTTTCTGTTTCTGAAAAGTAGAATTAACTATTGTAGAAACAGATCCAGCTATCAAAGGCACCATCTAACCAAACAAAAGACGCTAAAACTGAAACAGGTTTAACTCTTAGAGTTCCTCAATTTATTGAACAAGGTGAAAAATCGTTGTTTTTCAGCTGATGGAAAATACGCAGGAAGAGCTTAATAAAGCCTCTTTTTTATCATGGGTAAAGTTGTATTAATTACAGGTGGGGCCAAAAGGTATTGGTAGAGCCATTGCTTTAGAGTTAGCGAAGAATCAATATGATATTGTTATTAATTATTTAACGTCAAATCAAGAAGCAGAATGTTTAAAAGAACATATTATTCAACAATATCATGTAATGTTGTTTGGCTTTAAAAGCGGATGTTTCTAAAGAAGATCAAGTTGAAAAAATGATTCAAGAAATTGATAAACGATTAGGTGGTGTTGATATTTTAATCAATAATGCAGGAATTGATTTATCTAATTTGTTTCATTTAAAACGGCGGATGAATTTAGAAAGACTTTAGATGTTAATGTTGTGGGGGCTTATAATTGTAGTAAAAGTGTTTCAGCACATATGCTTAAACAAGACTATGGACGTTATTATCAATATTTCCTCGACAAATGGCATGAATACATATTATCCTATGTGTATTGATTATGATGCTTCTAAAGCGGCGCTTATTTCTTTAACACACAATTTGGCGTTTGAGTTTGGACCCTATATTCATGTAAATTGTATTGCTCCAGGATTTATTGGTACAGAAAATGAACTTGATGGCTATGATGAAGAATTTTAAAAGAAGAACAAGAAAAAATTATGGTTAAACGCTATGGCAAACCTTCTGAAGTGGCTTATTTAGTGAAGTTTTTGATTAGTGATGAAGCTAATTTTATCAATAATTCGATTATTCGAATTGATGGTGGACAAATAGGAAGTATAAAAAAGACTCAATTGTTGATTCAACAGTTGAGTCTTTTTTATTTGTTTTTCATTTGCGTTAAGGCAAGTAAAATAGAAAGCTTACCATATTCGATTGATAAACCACCTTGCATATATAAAGTATAAGGTTCTTTTTTTTACAGGGGCATCCGCGCTAATTCAATAGTACTTCCTTAGCAAACTTCCACTAGCCATAACTTCATCAAAAAGGATAACCAGGCATTGGGGCAGGAAGAACACGACAAAGGAATCAATTGGACTTGATGATTGAATTCCTTGAGTGAAATTCACTAATTTTTCCTTACTATGTAAATCTAATGTTTGGATAAGGTCTGTTCTTTTTTCGTTATAACATGGTGATACATGTTCATATCCTAATTTTCTAACATGTATGAAGTAAAAATAGCTGTTTTTAAAGCATTTTTTACAGCATTAGGAGCCATGAACACACCTTTAAAGAAAGCATTGTTAAGATTAAAGTTCGCGCCTAAGTCTTTACCAATACCAGGGGCAGTAAGTCTTTGTGCGACTTCGTAAACTAAATCTTTTACCGGCAACATAACCACCTGTTGGAGCAATTCCACCGCCTAAGTTTTTCATTAATGATCCTACAACAATGTCAGCGCCAATATCTCCAGGTTCTTTTGTTTCTACAAGTTCACCATAACAGTTATCAACCATAATGATGACTTCTTGATTAACTTCTCTAATTTTATGAATAATTGATTCTATTTTTATCGATTGTAAGTGATAAACGTTGACTATATCCACGAGAACGTTGAATTTCAACAAGTTTTACATTTTTTTGTTAGAGTCTTTCAACAATATTTCTTCATCAAATTCATTATCAATTAAATCGATTTGTTCGTAATTTACACCATAGGCTTTAATGATTGATTTGAATCACCACTTACCAATCATTTCTTGTAAAGAATCATAAGGTTCACCACTTATAAAATCATGGTATCACCATGTTTTAATAAAGCAGAAAGAGTTAAATATAATGCATTTGTTCCTGACATGATTTGAGGTCTTACTAAAGCATCTTCATCCTAAATAGGGCGAAAATTTTCTAGTTTATCTTCCTTCATCATAGTTACCATAACCATTAATATCGGTAAAATCACTATAAGAAACTTGATTTTCTATAAAGCAGATAAAACTTTATTTGAATTAACAAGCAAAGTTCATCTACTTGGGCAAATGTCTTTAAATCATTATCTGATTGTTTAGCTAAAAGCTAAATCTTGGTCTATTTTTTCTAATATCATTTTTACATCTCCTTTAATCTTGATATATTATACAAATAAATATTTTTTTGTGTATCTTTATCGACAAACTTCTTAGAAAGTAAATCCTAGTAGATTGTATTATTTTATTGTTTTATGATATAATTTTGAATTGAATTGAGGTGTATAAGATGAAACCAAGGGTTTTAGTTGTTGATGATGAACTAAGATATTAGAGAATTGCTTAAATTTTATTTAAATAAAGAAGGCTATGAAGTGATTGAAGCGGCCAGAAGCTATTGACCATTTTTGAAAATGAATATATATTGATTTAGAATTATCGTGTCATGATGCCTAAAATGGATTGGCTTTAACTTGTTGAAAGTATGAAAGAATTTAAAGATGTTCCTTGTATTATGCTTACTGCCAAGGGAAAGCAAGGATAAGTTACGTGGCTTTTCTTCAGGGGTTGATGACTATGTTGTTAAACCTTTGATCCTAATGAATTAATGGCTAGAGTTAAAGCAATTATGAAAAGATATGATATTAATACATCGCATATTGTACGTTTAAATGAAGTTGAATTGGATGGGGATAAATATGAAATCAGATATAAAAGATGAATGTATTCATTTGCCACTAAAACAATTTGAATTATTATTTGAACTTGCTAAACATCCTAACCAAATTTTTTCAAAGGAACAGTTGATTTGAAAAAGATTTGGGGGTATGGATTACGATGGGTTTGATCGTACAGTAGATGTCCATATTAAAAAAGAATTAGAGAAAATATCGGGCATTTACCAGGTTTTAATGTTGTAACAGTCAGAGGATTAGGATACAAAGTTGAGGTAGAGTAGATGAAATCTATTTATTCAAAATTGATTTTTGGTTTTTTATTACAATCGTAGCTTCTTTTCAGTAGCAGGTTTGTATCTTTAAGATTAAATGACCAACAAATTGAATCCAATAGTAGAAGAAGATTTGATTACAACAAATGATTATGTTTCTAAAGTGATTTCAAATATTAATATTGAAAATAGATGATATTATTGACTTATATGCAAAAGTAGTGAAATGGCCATAACATGTTATTCAAACAGTGAAGGCTATAAGGTTATGGAAAACAAAAAATATAATAGCAATACGTGTAA
>VOFB01001944.1_pt1 | contig 29091 bp, 62 predicted proteins | sample 5384141 | NCBI WGS metagenome assembly VOFB01 (sample SAMN12384721, study PRJNA508395) | human gut metagenome | isolation source: healthy gut A | host: Homo sapiens | reverse complement strand
GGCGATACCGCCCAGCAGGATACCCAGGAACGCTGAAATAAATACAACGATAAATCCGATCACCAGGGATACACGTCCACCGTACATCAGACGGGTCAGCATATCCATACCGTTTGTATCGGTGCCGAGCCAGTGTGCTTTGGAGGGACCTGCATAACGGTCATACACATAGGTTTCCTTCGACTGCAGTACAGACCAGGTCTTGGAATCCGGTTTGTAAGTGATGGTGTAGGTGTATTCCTCACCGTCTGCATCAGTGTATATAAATTCTTTGGTATCGCTGTCGATGGCATCTGCCAGTTTTCTTTAAAGTCACGGCTGATGACAACGCCGTTTTCCTTTGCCTGTACAACGAAACGGCTGACATAACCAATCTCATCGCTGCCGGATAAAATATTTCCATCTGCGTCCATGGTATAATCCTGACCGTCCGCAGTAAAAGAAGTTTCTCCGTTTGCATAGGCCTTTAACGCTTCATGTTTGACTGCGAAAGTCAATGCAGAAGCCTCTGCGCCGTCTGCAGCGTTTACGATGTCCTTTGCCGCGATTGCCAGCACTGTGCCGTTGCTGGAAATCAGATAAAGATCTTCGCCCTCTTTCTCTACCTCATAGGTCACATCTTTATACTCAAAGCTTTCCGCATTCTTGCCGATGGCAAGCATCAGCTGTGCCTGCAGAATGGAGCCAAACTCCTGTCCGTCATTGATCGTATAACGCAGATCGTTTTTTTTACCACACCCACTACTTTTGTCCATGTGGGTATAAGTATAGAACTGTTCATCCTGTCCGTAAGGGCTTATCAGACCGCCGATAAAGGAAAAGACAAACATAACGACCAGCATAGTCAAGCCAACTACTGCCAGTCTGTTTCTGAAAAACCGTTTTGCAACCAGTGCGCCGGGGGACAGCACTTTGACACGACGGTCGTCATTTAAGGACAGTTCCTGCTCTATTGTTTCTTCTGTCACTTTCTTTTCTTCCCTGCACCATGCTCTCCTCCTTTCTTATGCAATCCGGACACGGGGGATCAACCACCGCGTACAAAATATCCCAGAAATCAGGTTTCCGGCAAGGGTCAGGATTGCCAGAAACGTCATATAAAACATGGAAAACGGAATATCACCGGGAAACCATGGCCTGATAAGAGGTATAGCCGATACCAGGAATTGCAAACAGTGTTTCCGTGATCCAATGCACCGGAAAAACAATCAGGCGGGAACCGCCCACAACTGTAACCAGGGGAATCAGGGGTATTACAGAAACGCATGGTGATAAATAACCTTTTCTCGGAAAGTCCCTTCGCACGCGCAGTACGGATATAATCCGCATTTAACACTTCCAGCATATTTGTTCTTGTATAACGCATCAGGGAACCGACAGAATTACCAGTGTAATGATCGGCAGTACCAGATGGTTTTGCCTTATCCATAAGCTGTCCCCCAGGAATCCAGCTGCATAGTTACGTCCCACCAGACCATATAAATCAAACCAGCCCAGTTTTACGGAGAACAGCAGCTTTAACAGCGTTGCGAAAAAGAAGGTCGGCAGCGAAATACCCATCAATGCACCTGCTGTGATCAGGTAGTCTGCTTTGGAATACTGTTTGGTTCTGCGATAACGCCCAGCGGGATCGCAATAATCAGCTCCAGCACGAAAGAAATCGCGCCCATTACAAAGGAAAGCCAGATAACTTCCTTAAATTTGTCCAGTACCGGTACCGTATATTTCCAGCTGTCTCCGAAATTGCCCTTCAGCGCATCCCCTACCCAGGTCACAAAACCGGTACGATGGGTTTGTCCAGGCCGTAGGATGCATTTAACTGTTCCATCCATTCATCATAGGACTTTGCACCGCTCCCTGCGAAAGCTGCATCGCTCTCGTTTCTACAAAGGAGCCGGGAAGACATCTCATCCAGGGTGTAAATGATGAAGGATACGCAAAATAAAATCATGACTGACAAAAGCAGTCTCTTGACGATATATTTCCGCACTTAAAAAAACTCTCCCTTTGTTCTTATCGATTCCCCTTCTTCCGCTGTATATCAAGCGGCCGCCTGCCCCAGGCAGCTCCTTGATATACAGCATCGCCCCTGATCTCCTCCTTAGAGGAAGATCAGGGGCATAAGCCTGCAGTCTGTGCGTTTTAAGCTGCACAGGAATCGCCGTCGTTTAGTTTAACTCCAGCTTTTCAACTTCACTTCTCCAGCTCCAGTAAGGGTCATATCAGAGTCAAGTGATGATGTTGATACGTTCGCTAGAGAAGATGTAGCATTCGCTTCTCTGGTAAACAGGAACTTCAACGCCCCAGTCCATGATAATATCCATGGTCTGCTTTATACAGGCTCTTTCTATATGTCTGGTCAACGGACTGACGTGCTGCAACGATCATTTCATCCAGCTCAGAATCATTGATCTTGTAGTAGTTGGTCGCGCCCTTGCTGTATACAGCTGATACATATCAGGGTCAGGAGTTGCGCCCCCAGGCTGCTACCCACATTTCTGCCACGCCGGACTGATAGGTCTGATACAGTTCAGATGCAACTGCGATATCGTTTACAGTCAGAGTAAAGCCGATCTTTGCAAAAAGCGTCTGCCGCATTCTTTAACAGCAGGAAGGAAGGATGATCACCGGGCCGCCTGCACCGATGTTTACCTGATAGCCGCTTGCGCCTTCGGGAGCTGCTGTCAGCTTGCCGTTTTCTGGTGTAGCCTGCTGCTTCAAAAAAAGCCAGCGTTTTGCCTGTCTTTGCTGCTTCATATTTCTCTTCTGTGCTCATATACTGTCGGTGTAGATCGGTTGCCGTCACATCCGTAGAGTAAGCGATCTGATAACCGTCGTCTGTTACCTGAGGTCTGCCCAGGAGGTATTGGAGATCGGGTAGTTGATTACAGAAGCGGAATCGCCGTAGTAGGAATCAATACCCTCATCACGATATACTGCAAGGATGGTTGCGATTGCCTTACGCAGATTCTTGGACTGCTCAGATGCAGGATCGCTGCCAACCTTAACGTTATCAGCGCTCATGGCAACATAACCATAACCAAGGAAATCATACAGACGCAGGGTGATCACATCACCGTCGAACTCTTCGCTGCCGCCGTTGTATTCCGTAATCTGATTACGAACCTCGGTAGAGTAGGAAGGATCTGCGATATCGATGGTGCCGGATTCTACACCGACAACCTTATCGTCTTCCTGAGTTTCCAGGAAGTTCAGATGCTTGATCTTGGGCCTCGCCCAGGAAGTAGTTCGGGTTGGAATCCAGATAAACAATACCGTTGCTGAACTCCTTGAAGGTGTAAGCACCAGCACCCATCGGAGCGGTAGTTACGGAACGAACCTTGGAAAGGTCACCCTTTTCAAAACCGAACTTGTTGTTGTCATAATCATACAGGGATGCATCGCCGTAGTAGCTCAGAGGAGCGATTGCAAAAGAAAGCTGGTAGATCATGTTTGCGGATACTTCGGTAGTTACAACTCTCATGCTGTAATCGCCGGTCTTCTGAATACCTTCGATATGATCTGCAGAATCGCCGGTTTTTACACCAACAGTGGAGTAATTGTAAACATCTTCCGGAATCAGGTCAGACAGAGCAGAGCCTGCTGTCTCAGCTTCCATGGAAGAGAAGTTCCATTCATACTGATTGCCGATGGCCATAAAGAAATCCTTTGCAGTAGCGCCGTCAGCCAGCTCGAAGCCCCAACCGGCCGCTGCAGAGGTAACGTCAGTAGCACCGTTCTCTGCCATATAATCAACGATTTCCTGTGCAAATGCAGTACCACCGTCATTTACTGCAGCCCAGAAAGCGGTCTGCTGATCTTCTGTCCACAGAGAAGTCTGTGTTGTCTTCGCCTGCTGCTGCGATCAGGGAAGCCAGGGTTGCCATACCTTCCCGGTACTCCTCCAGACCAAGGATCGGCTGGCTGTAGAGAATTGCAGAGCCGTCGTAGGTAGGATCGCAATATACATACATGCTGAAAATTACATCATCAATGGTGATCGGTGTTCCGTCAGAGAAGGTCAGATCATCACGAATGGTAACGTCATAATAAACGGAACCGTCGTCGTTCTGAGTCATCTTCAGATCCAGATGCGGTATAATAGGTATAGTCTGTTCCATTGTAAGAACGAGTCTCACCTTCGATACCTTTCTCAACAATAGCGCCCTGTCTGTCAGAGCCTAACAGACCGATCTGAGTCATATCAACGATATGCTGATCTTCTGCGCTGGCTGCAAAGAACGGAGAGAATTTTCCCTCAAAATGTGCGCTGGATGCCACCAGAGTATCCGCGCCGCTTGCAGATGCATCAGCATCTGCGGTCTCTGTTGCGCCTTCCGTAGCAGGTGCAGTCTCTGTCTTGCCGGAGCCATTACTGCTTCCGCAGCCAGCCAGAGAGCCGGTCACCATGGTAAGCGCAAGCAGAGCTGCAAGAGCCTTGTTCGCCTTTTTCATGTGAATCCTCCTTATATTTGTTGCAGGATGATACCGGTTCTCACAGCTTTTCCACCCCTGTGATCGCCATGCCTGCAGGTTCCATCGGCCCATTCCCTTTTCCTTTCGTCAAAGTACTAGCCAATGCTTAAATATATTACTATCTTTTTACATTCTGTCAATCCCATTCCGTGTCAAAAATACATTTTTCCGTCACAGTCACACACGCTTCCACGCGTACTTTTGATGGTTTTAGCAGTGTAAGTATGGCAGCGCCCATAACTACTTCTATTATAAGGAACGGAGTGGAGGATAAAATTTTGTCACTGTGACGCGTTAATTCAACAAGTTCTCCTATGACGGACACTCCGGCCGCCGTGATGCAGACTCCGCCGCGCAGCGAAATTTTGCACACTGTCTGCTGATAAACGTATTCCCGAAGCGGATATTCCTTGCCCAAAAGCCTTGCACATGCCCACGTGAGGCTGCAGGCCGCCGCCAGCTGCACTGCATATGGAAGCAGCACGAAAATGCTTCCCTGCAGTCCCACCGACGGTACACATCCTGCGGCGATCGTCAGCAGGAGGACTGCGATTCCGGCTGCCGCCATCGCGGTGGATTTCTTTTTCCACTCTTTTTCTGACAGTTCACACCGGCATATCGACTGCCCTCGTATTGATAGTTGCCGTTTTGTGTTTTCCCTGAAATCGTCCAGATAGGCCCGGCGGCGATGGGTTTGCAGAAGACCGGGCGTCTGCTTCTTTGGGCGAAGCAGTCCCCGAGCCTTGGCAGACTTGGATTCTGTGGCTTTAGAAGGCCGAGTCCGTTTTTTTGGGGTATATTTCTCTGATTATTTGAAGTCATGTTGAAATCCATCCTTGTTTTGATTTTTTATCATTGCAATTCCTTGCTGTTATTTATCAACAATTCCACAGTTGACAAGATCATTCTTTATTTTAATATAGACGCATGAAACGGGTTTTGCGACCGTGAGGCTGTACTCAGAACAGTCCAGACGGTGTGCTGTTTCTTTTGTTCTGACAATATCATAAAGATATAATTTCCATCTGCATCACAGCGAACCAGCATTCTTGCAGAAAATATATTATATCTTTCCAGTTTCCCTTCCTGATTATATACTGGAAGTCCAAATCTGACATCATAACGATACCAGCCATTTTGTGCCCGGTTTCCATGGCGACCGCCATAATCTTCTGACTCGCTTTTATTCACAGCTGTCCTGATCAACTCTCCTATTGCCTGCGCTGCATTTGCCTTTGCTTTTGCATTTGCTCCTGCCAGCGCCTTCGTATCTTTAGAATGTGCATATTCTCCCGGAAAGTCTGTTCCAATATATATTTTTTCTGAGTACGCTTCAATTTCGTAATAGGTTTTCACATACTCTTTCAGGAATTCTTCGACTTCCTTCCAGCTCATTTTCCGCTTTCCCCTGAAACCGAATATCATTTATAATAACAATATTCTTACCATCTGCATCCCGGACAATCGAATTTTCCATCCTCCGACTGCATCTTTTGGCAGGAGTTGTTCTTTTTCTTTTGTTTTTTTCATGATAATACATCACAGCAAATATCCCGGCATTTCCCGATGTCCCAGTTCCCATTCCTGCACTGTTCTGTACGGGATCCCGAAATATTCGCAAATTCTGCGGTTCATGCCTGTTTCCTGCCGAAGCTTCAATAATATTTCTTTTTCTCCACCGCCGTCTCCCTTTATACTCAATGAGTATATTTTATCACACTTTTTTTCAAATCGACAACCTCCGGTTTCCGAAGAAACGCGCCGTCGGGCACAAAACATAATAAAGAATGTGCCTTTGGCACTTCTCGCGCCGAGGCGCAGTTGCTTTAGCAACCATCTACCCTTGCGCCGAGTGCGCATCCCGCGAAGGGTTTTTGTGTCATAGGACGAAGTTTCCTATGACACAAAAAACCGGCAGACATTTTTCAATGTCCGCCGGTTCTCTTTTTTTATGGCAATAGAATGCTCCTGCAGAGCGCGCATTTTATGCAATTTTCACCGCTATGCAATTGCCGCAGCATAACTTATCTGCCGAACTGCATATCGTTGTTGCCGGAAGTGGTCTCCCACATTTCAAGCATGTTGATCGGGTCGTTGTAGTCTGCCAGCCAGCCTTCACGAGCAAAGTCGAACTGACCGTCTTTTCTCTCGTTCAGGAATACGGACCACTCACGAGTCTCAACGGTTACGTTGATACCGATCATAGCGAAATCCTGCTGGATTGCTTCACCGATCTTAACATTACCTTCTTCGGAATCACCGTTGGTCAGGTATCATGTTGATGGGGGTATTTGCGGAAAGCATGCCGCTTATCGAACATAGCCAGCGCCTTTAACAGCTCGATTGCTTTCTCTGTGTTGCCCTCCATATCGGTAGGATTGAAGTAACCAACGTTCTCTTCATCAGGATAGGTGTAAGCGTCATCATTTGCTCTGAACTCACCGCCATTGCCATCGCTCATGCCGGTAGGAATGAAGGTGTTGGCAACTTCCTGGTTTGCCTGTGCGATCGCATCAACGATATACTGACGGTCAGATCAGCAGCCTGCTGTTTACATTGAAACCTGCAGGTCTCTCAGAGTATAGGATCTTGTGATATTCAGGGGTATCCTTAACGGTAGCCATCATATCGGTAGGAATGGTATCTGCAAACTGCAGGGAGCCATCCTGGAATGCATTGTAAATTGCTGTGTCATCAGAGCTCAGCATGAAGTTGATCTTTGTCAGGAAACCTTGTCAGCAGCCCAGTAGTTAGGGTGGGCTCATAGGTCATGGACTCGTTATGCTTCCACTCGGTCAGTACGAACGGGCCGCTGCCTACGAAACCAGCTTCCAGTGCCCATGCACCGGGGTTGGTGTCAGCGCCGTCAGCAGCTTCTACAGCCTGCTGGGGTACAGGATAAAAAGCAGGGAATGCGCACAGGTCAAGGAAATATGCGCAGGGTGCGTTCAGATGAGCAGTAAAGGTCTTGCCGTCTTCGCTTGCTTCGATATCCAGAGGTGTCATCCTTATTGCAAATACGGAGCACAGGTAAGAATAGTCAGCAGCTGTGTTTTCATCTGCTGCAGCGGTTCCAGCTATACAGAACGTCATTTATCCAGAGCTTCAGCCGTCAGACCATTTTGCTCATCCTTCATCGTGAAGGTATAGGTCATACCGTCTTCGCTTTTCATAGGAATCTGCCAGTTCAGGAACCAGCTGACCGTTCTCATCGTATGCGAACAAGCCGGAGAAGTTCAGGATTGCCAGGCATGCACCGTCAACAGTGGAGTTCAGCGCGGGATCCAGTTTGTCGGGCTCAGATGCAATCTGAAGATCCAGGGTGTTGGTAGGAGTCTTTGCAAAACCGAAGTATTTAAAGCCGAACAGGTTGGAATAGATGTTCTCTACATCGGTCTTCTGCAGGTAGCTGTCGTTGTAGTAGTACAGCGGAACAACTGCCCAGGTGTTCATCAGCTCGTCCTCAGCCTCATGCATCAGCGCTTCACGCTTTACAAGATCTGTCTCCGATCTGATCGCAGCGATTCTTGCATCATAATCCTCCCATGCCGGAGCAGCTTCGCTGCTGGGTCCATGCTCACCGGTTGCTGCTGCAGTGTCTGCTGCTTCAGTGGATTCTGCTGCAGCGGTGTCTGCTGCTTCTTCTGTTGTTGCTGCAGGAGCGCTTGTATCAGCTGCTGTGGAACCACAAGCTGCCAAAGAAGCGGTCATGCAAGCTGCCAGCACAAGTGCCAGATACTTCTTTTTTCATAATGTCTTCCTCCTTTAAAGATAGATAATGAAAAAATAATATATACCCAAACAGTCCGCTAAATCTGCGTCCTGTCCAAGCGTCAAAATTACTGCCGGTTATTTATTCCAGCATGCTACCTGATGTCCGTTGCCGCGATCTGTCAAGGACGGGCACTCCTGTGCGCACTTTTCCGTGGCATAGCGACATCTGGTACGGAATGCACAGCCGCTTGGCATGTGCAGAGGGCTCGGGACATCCCCTTCGAGAACAATTCTCTGCCGTTCCTTTGCCATCTTCGATCCGGATAGGAACTGCACTTAAAAGAGACTGTGTATATGGATGCATGGGATTGTCATTTAATTCATTGGAATCTGCAATCTCAACGATCTTTCCCAGATACATGACTGCAATTCTGTCAGAAATGTGATGGACAACCAACAGGTCATGGGCAATGAACAGATATGCAACGCCCAGCTTCTCCTGCAGCAAAATCTTCAAACATGTTGATGACCTGTGCCTGAATGGAAACATCCAGTGCACTGACTGCTTCGTCACAGACGATAAATCTCGGATTGGTGGCAAGTGCTCTCGCAATACCGATACGCTGTCTCTGACCGCCGGAAAACTCATGTGCATAACGGGTTGCATGCTCTGCATTCAAGCCGACCAGCTCCATCAGATGCAGGATCTTGTCTCTTCTTTCTCCTCTGGAGGTGTAAAGCTTGTGGACATCCAGAGGCTCGCCGATGATATCTTCGACTGTCATACGGGGATTTAAGGAAGAATAGGGATCCTGGAACACCATCTGCATCTGCCTGCGCATATGTCCGATGCTCTTTTCATCCACTCTCTCCCCATCGAAAAAGACGTCGCCGGAGGTCGGTGTATACAGACGCAGCAGATCTTCCACAGTCGTCTTACCGCAGCCGGATTCTCCTACCAGACCGAGGGTTTCTCCCTGGCTTGATGGAAAAGGAAACGCCGTCCACCGCTTTTAAGGGTGTGGTTTTCATAAATCCGGTTTTGATCGGGAAATACTGTTTTAAATCCCGTACCTCCACCAGATATTCGCTTTTGTTTTTTACTTCTTCGCTCACTGTCTGCCTCCTTTTTTCTTCCTCCATGGCTGCCTTTACGTTCAGCCAGCAGGATGCAAAATGACCGTCAGGCATTTGCATTTCCGGCGGCTGCTCTTCGATACAGATCTTCATCGCTTCCGCAGCGTGGGCAAAATGCACAGCCCTTTGGCATATTTAAGAGGTTGATCGGTGTTCCCGGAATCGGGATAAGCTTTCGCCGATTCTGTCCACATTCGGAATGGAACGCAGCAGACCTTTCGTATATTCATGGTGCGGACGGTAGAAAATGTCTTCACTCCGTACCTCTTTCCAGACTCTTCCGCCGTACATAACGATAATTTCATCGCACATGTCCGCGATAACACCAAGATCATGGGTTACCATGATGATTGCCATGCCGAGCTTTTTTTCTGCAGGGACTGCATCAGCTCCAGAATCTGTGCCTGGATCGTAACATCCAGGGCAGTCGTAGGTTCGTCTGCAATCAGGATATCAGGCTCACAGGCCAGTGCCATTGCGATCATGACACGCTGGCGCATACCGCCGGATAATTCGTAGGGGTACTGTTTCACACGCTTTTCCGGTTCATTGACACCAACTAAAGTCAGCATCTCAATGGCTCTTGCCTCCGCCTCTTTCTTTTCTGTCCGTGTGAAGCTCAATGGCTTCCTTTAACTGGTTGCCCACCGTAAATACCGGATTTAAGCTCGTCATGGGATCCTGGAAAATAATAGAACAGCATTTTCCACGGAACTCCCGCATCTGCTTTTCAGAAAATTCTGCAATATCCTGTCCTTTAGTAAAGGATTTTGCCTTCTGTGATGCGGCCGTTCTTTTTCCAGAATACGCATAATGGAATATGCGGTTACGGATTTGCCGGAACCGGATTCGCCGACAATACCGAGGATTTTGCCTTTTTCAAGGTTAAATGTAACACCGTTGACTGCCTTGACCTCTCCCTTATCTGTGTGGAAGGAGGTATGCAGATTCTGCACGGAAAGGATATTCTCACTCATGGTCTTACCTCCTTAATTTCGGGTCAAATGCATCCCGCAGGCCATCGCCCAACAGGTTGAATGCCAGGGTGATCAGACAGATCATGCCGGCAGGGAATAACAGTTTGTAGGGATACTGGGTGATTCCGGCTCTTGCCTCGTTTGCAAGGGAACCAAGAGACGGCATCGGAGCCTGCACGCCCAGACCGATAAAGCTTAAGAAGCTCTCTGTAAAGATCGCAGACGGAATCTGCAGCGCTGCTGCAATGATGATAACGCTGACGATATTTGGCAGGATGTGACGGCGGATAATTCTGGAATCCTTCGCACCGCTGACTCTCGCCGCCAGAATGTATTCATTCTGTTTTACGGTCAGAATCTGACCGCGGACCATACGCGCCATGCCGGTCCAGTACAGCAGAGCAAATACGATAAACATGGAGATCATGTTGGTACCGATCTTCTGCAGCGCCGGAAATGCGTCGACATTGATAATCTCACGCAGTACGACAGACAAAAAGAACCACCATCAGCATATCCGGCAGGGAATAAATGATGTCCACGATACGCATCATCACCATATCCACCTTGCCGCCAAGATATCCGGAAATGCTTCCGTATACAACGCCGATCAAAAGGACGATCACTGCTGCAAACAGACCTACCGTCAGAGAAACCCGGGTTCCGTAAATCACACGGATGAAATAATCCCGTCCCATGCTGTCCGTTCCCATGATGTGAGGGAACACTTCTCCGCCCTCTGCCATATAGGCCAGCTCTTTTTCGGAATAGGTAAAGGGTGCCATGTTGCCCGCCGTCTTATCACGGCTGCCATTTACGGTAATGATCTGGGAATATTTATAAGGTACCACATGGGGTACGATCAGAATCATTGCAATAATGACGATCAGGGCAATCATACTGCCAACTGCCAGCGGATTTTCATCAGCTTGCGTATACCATCTTTAAAGAAGGATACCGATTCGCTCATAACATCCTGCTGTCTTTTTTCTTCATCGGTTGCTTTTTTTCAAATTTTTCAGATCCACCTGAAAGCTCAAAGGAGATTTCTTGGGCATCTGATCCATGCTATTGGTTTCGCTGCTCATTGCTTCCTCCTTTCTTATTCCAGTGTGATTCTGGGGTCGATCAGCTTGTAAACGATATCGGTAATCAACGTCATCGTAACCATCAGGGTTGCCAGGAAAATCGTCGTACCCATGATCATCGGATAATCGCGGTTTGTAATACATTCTACGAACTTGGAGCCGAGACCGCCGATCGTAAAGATGGACTCTGAGAGAACCGGTCAGGATGGAGGCTGTCATCGGACCGACATAGGTAATAACCGGAATCAGGGCATTTCTCAGGGTGTGCTTGAAGATGACCTTCCACTGTGCAACGCCCTTCGCCCGTGCGGTACGGACATAGTCCTGACCCAGTGCATCCAGCATACTCGTCTTGGTCAGTCGGGTGATGTAGGCCATGGGGATATGCAGGCAAGGGCAATGACCGGCAGCACGTAGTTCTGACTGGAGGAGCTCCATACCGGAATCCATTTCAGTCGAATACAGAACACCAGCAAAAGCAGGGTACCCAGTACAAAGCTGGGAAGAGAAGTAAACAGTGTGGAGAAAAAGATGATCAGTCTGTCCGGCAGCCTGTTTCTGGTCAGGAGCCGCGATGCTTCCCAGCACTACGCCGGAAATCAATGCTACCAAAACTGCCATGCCGCCAAGCTTTGCAGACACTCCAAACGAATTGAAGATCGTCGTTTTAATCTCTCTGCCGGTCTTTGCGGAAACGCCGAAATCACCGTGCAGCAAATTGTTCAGGTATAAAAGAACTGCTCCCAGACAGGCTTATCCAGATTAAAGCGCTGTTCCAGAACGCGTCTCACCTCATCTGAGATTGCTTTCTCCATCGAAAGGACCGCCGGAATTGCGTTCATCGCAAAAACGTAATGGCACAGACAATGAACACGGTCAGGATCGCAAGACTCATCCACCATACAGCCGTAAGGAATAAACGCAGCCGCATCCTCCAGATGCATTTCCACGTAATCCTGCGCTCTGTCGCCGAAGAACAGGTTCATCCACTTTTCCGTGAAAAATTCCATGGACATGGAATGGATCTCTGCAGTCTCCATGCCGATATCCGCATGCTCTCTGATAGGATCCTGTGCAGCGAGATACCCCTGAAACGCATGACCACACTCATGCGTGATGACGTCCACATCACCGCTGGTACCGTTAAAGTTAGCGAAGATAAACGGTGCATGGTACAGAGGCAGATAAGTCATGTAACCTCCCGCCTTCTTCGTCTTGCGCCCCAGGACATCAAATAACTGGTTCTCCATCATGAATCGGAAAGGGTCACCTGGATTTCCTGATCCGGGATTTCTCCGTTCAAAGAAGCTGTCACTGTTTTCCTCTTCGCTGTCATCGTCATAATAATAGTAATCTACCTTGATCGATTCGATGTCATCTGCGCTCTGGTGGCCGGCATGGGCATAAACCTTCAGCACCATCCTGCACAAGCAGGTCGTTTAAGGCCAAATAGGACCCATAGACCGGATAGGTCCAGGTGGTCATCATCGATGCATCCTTCTCCTCCGGATCCGCCATAGCAAAGGACAGTCTTCCGTTTGGAAGCTCCGACGAGATCAGACTGTAATCATACTTCTTCATTTCCTCCTGCAGCGTCTTTAAGAGGGTCTGCTTATCTCCGGTGTAAAAGCTTTCCGTAACGCCATTATAATAGCTTTACTTTCATCTTACCGACATTTGCCAGAAAATCCGGGTCATTTAACTGATATCGCTCCCGCTGGTAGGAAGCATCCCGCATTACAGTATCAATTTCAGAATGGTTTTCGCTTTGAATCAGCCAAAAGCGACGGTATACCTTTTCTGCCGCTCTCCATGGTATAGCAGACCACCCATCTGACATAGCGTTTCTCTTCCTTTGGGTTAATTTCCTCTGCAGAAATCTCTGTCTGCGCTTCCTCCTCCCTAAAGCTCCCCGGCATTCCGGCATCCTGCCATCTCTTCTGCATCCGGATTGCCGCATCGATCGTCTTTTTCCTCGGTTGAATTCATCCGTCGGAGCATCCGATCATCGAAAGCCTCATACATAATGTCATCGGAGCCGAAGCTTTCGCCCTGATAATAACCAAAAGCCGTATAGTCATCTTCCATCGTCACAGACACGGCTGCAATGTTCCCTTTCTCCGGAATCCAGCGATCATAGCCTGTCCAGTCAAACTGAAAGCCTGCAAGGATCAAAACCGCTGCCGCTATACTGAAAATTCCGGCAAGCTTTCCATCCAATATGGTTTTTAACTCGCATCGGTAAATCAGGCGGATCACCATGTCCGACAAGGACACCTCCACAATGCAGCCACCAAATAAAAACAGCCCCTTATTTGCTGCTACACGGAAATGATCATGCCAACAGCAATGCCAAAGGGCACTGCCATCGCAGCCTCCAAAATACCCTTGAGGGGTGCAAATGCAATGGCATGCTCATAGCTTTCTGTTTTGCGCCTGCGGTAAAGCCAGAATGCAAACAGGCCTGCAACCGCCGCACAGGCAAGAAGCAAAATACATTCTACCCCCACAGCCCTGCCCCAGCCGCCTGCATTTTTATAGCTGCACAGTCGTCCTTCGTCTCTGTACCAGATATGACTCAGCAAGTCCCAAAATCCTGCAAAGGGTGTCAGATAGCTTTTTTGCATCCACTGTCTTGCATCTGCACTGCAATAGCTGGCAAAAAACATCGTTTTTAATTCATCGATCAGGAATCTCACTGCCAGCTCATAGGAAAAAAACACCGCGCATCCCAACAGCGCCGTCAGGATGTTTCCGGTCAGCATGACTGCCACAAGCGCCACCTGATACATCGCAATAAACGCAAGCTGCTCCACGAACCATGCCAGTAACGACTGTGCCGCCATAATTCCTGTCATTCCATGAAATGCTGCGCCAATGATCCAGTCCAGCAAAAGTGCTGTCAGGGTAGAAAAAGCTATAGACCAAAATTCCGTTTCCACAGATCAGCACATAACGCTTTTTTAGATTCCGGAACTGAAAAGTACAAATCTGTTTTTCTGCGGCTGTAAAGCCAGCAAAAAGCCCTGCACGGCAAATAAAATTGCAAAAAAAGCAGCAAACAGGACGTGTATGAAGGAAAAGCCGATCACATCCGTGATCCTGGACTGAATCAGCTCCCGCAGGGACTCTGCGGCCTGCGCTGCATTGTAAACACTGTCATTTGCATAATTGTTCTGTAAACCAGTCAGTACAACCATCAGATACAGCGGACCGCAAAAGAGTGCCATCACCAGACACAGCAAAAAAGTCCAGCTTCTTCTTCTGTTATTTTCAGCCATTTAGCCCAGTACGATTTTTTAATATCATAACCTTGCACCTCCGTCTCGCTGATAAAGATTTCTTCCAGGGAAAGGGGCAGCACTTCGTGGAACAGACAGTCTGCCGCTGCAAACATGGCGATCATTTCTTCTCTGCTTCCTCTGACTGTCAGAGTCAACAAAGATCCCCGTCTATCGCATTTTACAATGTCTAACTGCTTTAACAGCCGCTTCTCTTCCTCTTTGGAAGAAAAGACGCACTGGATTTTCTGGATGTTGCACTTCATCTCCTCCAGATCCTTCGATAAGAGCACGCCGCCCTGATGTAAAAGCCCCACATGATCGCAGATATCCTCCAGCTCCCGCAGGTTATGGGAGGCGATCACCGGGTAAACTGCCGCTCCTGCATTTCCTTTGCAAAATGCTTTTGACACTCTGGCGCATTACAGGATCGAGCCCGTCAAAGGTCTCGTCACACAGAAGGTACTCCGTCTTTGCGCTCAGCCCCAGCAGAATCGCGAGCTGCTTTTTCATCCCTTTGGAAAAGGTGCTGATCCTGCGTCTCGATTCCAGCCCGAAGCTGTTTAAGTATAAGTAAAACCGTTCCCGGTCAAAATTCCGGTACACGCTGCTGTAATAACGCTCCATGTCCTTCGGCGTCGCACCGTTGAAAAAGTACGGCTCGTCCGCGATGAAAAACAGCTTCGCCTTTGCATGCACATTGTCGTATACCGGCATGTTATCCACAATCGCTAATCCGTCATCCGGCTTAAATACCCCGCACGCCAGGCGCAGCAGCGTACTTTGCCCGCGCCGTTTGTCCCGATCAGCCCTGAAAACCTCTCCTTCCCGGACTGTCACGCTTACATTTTCAGAGCTTCAATCCCGTCAAAGGATTTGCTCACATTTTTCAGTTCTATCATGTTTCCTCTCATTCCGCTGCCGGGGCTTTGGTCTCTTTTTGCCCTGCCGCAGCTGTATCCTCTTGTTCCAGAAACCCGGTCACATTTCTGCGCACGCTTTTTCTGCGCACGCGAGTTTGCGCATGCCGAGTGCGCGCAGACACAAATCTCGTGATTGAAAAATTTTATTTTTCAATCTTTCCTCCTTCTCCCGATTCTTTTTGTCTTTTCATCGATCCAGAACTGTATTGATTGTATTAAGTGTATTATCAGTATTAGTACACTTTGAATATATACAGAGCGCGAGGCCCTGTCAAGAGATTTTTTCTATCACTTTTCCTTGTTTTTTCGCATAGCATGGTATACTGAGAAGAAAACTTAAATTTCAGGAAGCATTTCAAACTTATGGAGGGATTACACCATGCTTACGCTTCTGTCACGACTGTTCATCCCGGATTATGAAATTATTCCAGCCCGAAGGTTCGCCAGGCATACGGCATTCTCACCGGCTCGGTGGGCATTTTTTAACTTTTTCTGTTTGTGCTAAAGATCGTCGCCGGTATGATCAGCCATTCCATCGCCATCACTGCGGACGCATTCAACAACCTGTCGGATGCCGGTTCTTCGGTCATTACTCTGATCGGATTTAAGATGAGCGGACAGGAAGCAGACTCTGACCATCCTTATGGGCACGGAAGAATCGAATATCTCGCCGGGCTTTTCCGTTTCTGCCATTATCCTCATCATGGCAGCGGAGCTTGCCAAATCCTCCTTTGAGAAGATCCTGCACCCGACCCTGCCGGAAATTTCTCCGGTTATTTTTTTGATTCTGGTCGTTTCCATTCTCGTCAAGCTCTATATGTATTTTTATAATCACAAAATTGCCGGTGCCATCGACAGCTCTGCGATGAACGCAACAGCGTCTGATTCCTTCGGCGATGTGCTCGCTACCTCTGTCGTCCTCCTTTCTTCTGTTATTGGGTGGATTTTCGGTCTTGCCATCGACGGCTGGTGCGGTCTTTTGGTCGCGATCTTCATCTTTTTTATTCCGGCGTAAGCTCTGCCCGGGATACCATCAATCCGCTGCTCGGTCAGGCTCCCGACCCGGAGTTTGTCACAAAAATCCGCAGCATTGTGCTTTCCCATCCACAGATCATGGGCATTCACGACCTGCTCGTTCACGATTACGGTCCCGGACGGCGGATGATCTCCCTGCATGCGGAGGTCAATGCCCAGGGCAGCTTTGTGGAGCTGCACGATCTGATTGATAACATAGAGCGCGAGCTGCAGCAGAAGCTTTCCTGCAGTGCTGTCATCCATATGGACCCGGTCATCACCGATGATCCGGAGATCAATGAGCTGCGCCATAAGGTCACCGATATCGTCTACCGGCTCGATGAGCAGCTGACCCTTCACGATTTTCGTATTATACGCGGTCCTACCCATACAAACGTCATTTTCGATGTTGTGGTTCCGTTTCATTTTAAAATGACTGATGCCCAGCTACGCAGCTGGCTCGATAAACGGATCAAGCAGATCGATCCGTCCTATTTCTGTGTGATCAATATCGACAAAAATTAGCGGACCTTCTGCTCCGCATGAAATATCGTTTTTTGCAATGGAGGATTTTTCTCATGAGCTTACTCGAATTATTCCTTCTGGCTGTCGGTCTGTCGATGGACGCTTTTGCCGTATCCGTCTGTAGGGCCTCTCCGTACGTCGCGGCAGTATGAAACAGGCACTCACCGTCGGCAGCTGGTTCGGCGGCTTTCAGGCGCTGATGCCCTTTCTCGGCTATCTTCTGGGCATCACGTTTTCCTCTCTGATCACGAGCATCGACCACTGGATCGCCTTCGTCCTGCTGGCATTTATCGGTTTCAACATGATCCGCGAAGCCAGAAGCGATGAAGAAAATGAATCCAATGACCGCTTCGATTTCAAAACCATGCTTGCTCGCCGTTGCAACCAGCATCGACGCGCTTGCCGTCGGCGTTACCTTCGCTTTCCTGCGGGTAAACATCGTTCCGGCAGTCAGCTTCATCGGCTGCATCACTTTCCTGCTCTCCGCAATCGGTTTAAAGGCAGGCAACATCATCGGCGCAAAACCGCTCCCGCGCAGAATTTGCGGGCGGTCTTGTCCTGATCCTGATGGGCATAAAGATTCTGCTGGAGCACCTCGGCGTGATTTCGTTTTAAAAGCTTTTGTGTGAGTTTGACTGAAAAATCTTTTGCTTGACAACTGTCTGATGCAGTGTTAAGGTTGGCGTATGCGATACATTAACAATCACGGAGATCCGAAGGGATTTTCTGATAAAAAGAAAGGAAAGGAGGTATGTTATGATGTTATTGTTCGTCGGATCAAATCGAAACTATTTTGAATATCATAAGAATGCCTCCCGCCCAAACTGACGTTTTGATTCGTCCTGACAAGAGCCGCGGCATTCATGCTGCGGCTTTTTTATACAACAGGATGTTGAAAAACAGGCATTTTGTTGTCAATCAGGGCAGCCTGCATCTTATCTGGAGCCGGTTTTTTACCGCTCTCAGAAAGCTACAGGGCTTTCCTGACAGAAAAAGATTTTTGCCGCAGAACATGCTTTCATGTTTCTGCGTTTTTTTATACCCATGGGTATGTCCTGCCTTTGCAGGCAGTTTAACCAAACGTCCCTTTCGACGTTATGCTTTTTACAGACGGAGCGAAAATCCTGTCTGGCGGGATTTTTTCCACATATATCAACTTCAAAAGAAGGGGGAATTCATTTTCATGAAAAAGTTGTCCTACTACTTAAAACAGCACATTCCGGGCTATCTGTTTGCCATCCTTTTCAATGGTTATCGCGGTCAGCCTGGATCTGCTCTCCCCGCAGGTGACCCGACATATCGTCGATGACGTCCTTGTGGGCGGTCAGATGGGAAGCTCAAATATCTGCTGCTGGCGATTTTGCTCATCGGCATCGGACGCTGTATTTTCCAGTACACCAAGGAGTTTACCTTCGACAAAATCTCCTCTACCATCGCCACAGACATGCGCCGCGATTTATTCGCCCACATTCAGTCGCTGTCCGCCGACTTTTTTGACAAGACGAGCACCGGTGAGCTGATGGCGCGCGTCAAGGACGACATCGACCGCATCTGGAATGCACTCGGCTACGTCGGCATGCTGATGATGGAGGTTGCGTTCCATGTCACCGTCATTTTATTCTGCATGTACAGCTTAAACTGGAAACTTGCAATCCTGCCAACGCTCTGCATGATTTTCTGCGCCGTCCTTGCGATTTTGATGGAAAACAGACTCGGAACTATCTACGAAGAGATCAGTGAGGAAAACGCAAAATTAAACACCGTTGCAGAAGAAAACCTTGCAGGCGTGCGCACCGTCAAAGCTTTTGCGCGGGAAAAATTCGAAATCAAAAGTTTCTTTTTTCCCACAATAAGCGCTACTACGAGCTGAACATGACGCAGTCCCGCGTGTTTGTCCGCTACTCTCCGTACTTTTCCTGATCGGAAAGCTGCTGCCGCTTCTGGTGCTTTTGATCGGCGGTTACTTATTCCTGCAGGGATAGCTGACGCTCGGCGCACTCAGCGCATTCGTACAATATGCCACCAACATCGTATGGCCGATGGAAATGCTCGGCTGGCTGTCCAACGACTTTTCCTCTGCGGTCGGCAGTTACCGCAAATCCGCAAAGTGTACGACCAGAAGCCTTCGATTCAGGAACCCGAAGAGCCGATCGTCCTGCCGGAAGTGACCGGCGATATCCGCTTCGAGCACGTTTCTTTCCATAAAGAGGACCGGCATGAGATTCTTCACGACATCCATTTCCATGTGGAGGCAGGCAAAACGATCGGTATCATGGGCGCGACCGGAAGCGGCAAGACGTCCCTGATCCAGCTGCTCTGCCGCCTTTACGACGCGACGGGCGGCACGATTTATCTCGACAACGTGGATATCCGCAAACTCAGCCTGCGCCAGCTGCGCAGCTGTATTTCCACCGTTATGCAGGACGTCTTTCTGTTCTCGGACACAATTCAGGAAAACGTTATGCTCGGTCAGAAAGGAAACTTAAACATTTCCGACGTGCGGCTCGCTTCCCGCGACGCACAGGCTTCGGAATTTATCGACCGGCTCTCCGATCAGTATGATACCGTAATCGGCGAACGCGGCGTCGGCTTGTCCGGCGGTCAGAAGCAGCGAATTTCCATCGCGCGGGCCCTCGCAAAGCATACACCTGTGCTGGTGCTGGATGATTCGACCAGCGCACTGGATATGGAAACGGAATATGCCATCCAGCAGACCCTCACCCGGCTGCCCCATACGACCAAGCCATCATCGCGCACCGTATCAGTGCCGTCCGTCATGCAGACGAAATCATCGTCCTGGAAAACGGACACATTGCAGAACGTGGTACCCACGAAGAACTGCTTGCCCTTCACGGGCTTTACTATCAAACCTGGCAGGCTCAATTTGGCATGATGCCTGACCAGAAGGAGGTGACAGATTATGGCTGTTAATTCTTATAAGCAGGACGAACACAGCACAGACGTCGGTAAAATGAAGACGCTGATGCGCCTGTTCGCCTATCTGCTGGACTATAAAAAAGAGATCCTCGCTGTTCTGGCGATCATGGCATTCTGCGTGTTTGTCGTCTCGTAAACCCTCTGATCATGGAAAACGCCATCGACAAACATATTTCACCGGCGATTTTCCCGGACTGGCAAAAACTGATTGGAATCGCCGTTGTGCTGAACGTGATCATGATCCTTTTTGTCAAGCTGCGATGCTGATTATGGCAAAGGTCTGCAACAGTATCCTCGTAACGATCCGCCAGCAATACCCACATCCAGACCTGGATTTTTCCCGACAGCCGTCCCACCGGCAAGATCCCTCGCCCGCATTATCGGCGACATCAACTCCTTAAAGGACCGGCAACTGCGTCACGACGCTGATCCCGGATTTTTTCACAATCTGCGCCGTCGTCGTGATCATGTTTTTCAAAAATCCGGTTCTCGCAGCCCTGGATCAGCCTGCCGCTGATGATCTTCTGCATGTGGTTTATCCAGGTGTAGCATCCTCGCCACCGCAAAAAATCTTCCAACTTAAACGCGTTTGTTCACGAGGATTTGTCCGGAATCCGTATCATCCAGAGCTTTTTCCGCCGAACAGGAAACGATGGCTACGCCATCAACTGACGGACGAGCACCGGGTTATCGACGCTTAAATGACGCGTTCGGTTCCGCCATCGATATTTGCTGGGCAATCGGCACTTTCGCCCTGTATTTTACCGGTATTGTCCTGCGCCGGTATCCTGATCGCATTCGGCTCTTATATTTCGATGTTTTGGAATCCGATTATGAACCTGAGCAACTTTTACAACCAGATCATCACCAATATCGCCGGAGCCGAACGTATTTTGAGATTCTGGACACAGAGTCTAAAATTTCCGATGCTGACGGTGTGACCAAGCTGCCTCCGGTCAAAGGGGCTGACCATGTTTTTCCTTATGATGGAGAGTTTTAGACGACGTCAGCTTCCAGATCAAACCTGGCGAAACGATTGCTTTAGTCGGTCCTACCGGCGCAGGCAAAACGACGATCGTCAACCTGATCAGCCGCTTTTACGATATCCAGACCGGCCATATCCTTGGATCGACGATTACGACGTACAGAAAATTTCATTTCATCACGCAGGATAACTTCCTGTTCTCCGGCACGATCAAGGACAATATCCGTTACGGAAAACTCGATGCGACGGATGAAGAGATCATCGCAGCCGCAAAGGCAGTCAACGCACATGACTTTATCCTAAAGCTCGAAAAAGGATATGACACCGTATTATCCGAACGCGGCGGCGGTCTTTCCATCGGCCAGAAGCAGCTGCTCGCCTTTGCCCGCACGATGGTATCCGATCCCCGCATCCTGATTCTGGACGAGGCAACCAGCAGTATCGATACCAACACGGAAATCCTCGTGCAGGAGGGCATTGAACAGCTTTTAAAGGGACGTACCTCCTTTGTCATTGCACACCGCCTTTCCACGATCCAGAAGGCCGACCGGATCTTCGTCATCGACGATGGCCGCATCATCGAGGAGGGCAATGCAGCGCAGCTGCCATTGCGCAGAAAGCTGCTTCTACTACGATCTGTACATGAGTCAAGAAATGATGTAACTCACTGCACCGCGGCATAAAGACGATATCATTTTGTTGTGCCGCTACATAAACAAAACGGCGTTGCCTGGAATTTCGTTTTCCAGACAGCGCCGTTTTTTGTGCCTTTTTCTATTCTGCCCCTTCTTGCGCCCATTATTCTTTTTCGGATAAGATCACTGCAGCATTTGCTCCACCGTCACACTGACCGTTTTCCAATAAATTCATTGGAAATTCCGATCGGAAAGCTGTTTGTAATCTCACCGTCCTGCCGAATCGTAACGCCTGATGCCTTTTCCCCGATAGAAAACATTTCAGCGGTTTAAAGACCGTCTCGTTCTGCATCACGAATGCCGTCATCTTATCATCCATCAGATACCCAACTGCGGCTGCACTGTTTTAAATAAATCAGGCACTGCAGGTTTGCCAGCATGCCTCGAGTCTGCCGCCCATCCCGCCGTAAATGCGAAATTCCTGACAGCCTTCTAAAAGACTACGGATGTATCCGTATCGTCCTTTTCTGTCGGAAGTACAACGACATGATCCGGCGCAATTTTTGCGATCTTTGCAATCTGCGGCATGTCCGATTCCTGCACGGAATCAAAGTCGCCCATAATCAGGTCCGGAACTATATCATATTTTCTGCAGGTATCGTAACCGCCATCCACTGCGATCACAAGATCCTCCGGCTTTGTTTCGATTTTTTGAACGCTGCAGTCTCCTGCTCCATTAAGATACACCGTTGCATGCTGCCACTCCTTCTGTCCATCTGCGCCGCCTGCATGATACCCCCACGCTGCGGCAGCCTACTTACTCCTTCTGACGCTTCTCGTTTTCTCCGCCCCAGTCATAAATCATTTCCGCCGACGAGCCCTCCGCCGTGTAGGTCTTTTTTGCAAAGCGGTAATTCATCCGGGATACGACGTTTGTATTGTCCGTTGCAATCCCGCTTACCATTGTATTCCAGTACACGATCTCATATTCCGTATGCGGATAATATGCCGCCGGATCGTAAGCTGGCACATATTCGATGCTTGCTTCTCTGTACGCCGAGATCCTCCATTTTCTGTCCCAGCACCCGAATTGTACCACTTGGCTGTGCAAGAGAATCATCTTCTACAAAAAGAAAACTTCCAGCCGTCATCTGTAAGGAGAAATACGATCGCTTCTTTCGTGACCGGCACATAGGTATTGCCCGTCCAGTATTCCATCGTGTGATGGATAAACGCATCCCGGATGGCCTCGTACTGATCCGTCACAATGAAACCCGCGCCGCCTTGGTCTTCCTGTTCAAACGCCTCAAACATCGGCGCGAAGTAATCGCTTATCTCCTGCTGTTTGGAAAGACATGCCAAAATGCCGTCTGCTTCTGCATCTCCCAGCGCCTGCGCCCGTTCTACCAGTTTCTTCCAGCTGTCCCGATGCGAAAGGCTTAAATAAATCTTCTGTGCTTTCGGTATTATAAATCTGTATGCTGCTTCCTGGTAGCTGTTGTCCTTTCGGCAAGCCCCAAAGCTTTCGGCAACGTCTGCGTATTCGTCAAAATCAGAGGTTCCATCCAGTTCGTCTAACATCAGGGACGCAGTATCCCCTGCACTGTGACCTGCTGGACACAGTTTTCTAAAACGCTTCTGACACTTTCATTATCCGGATCTGATTCCAGCACGGTAAGACAACTCCTGATATCGTCCAGACCGGCAGTCTTTTTCATTGACATGCTCCACTATGCTGTTCAATACAGTCGCACAGTAGTTCTGCAGCAGAATTTCGGACTGTGTCGTCTCGTATCCCTGATGCAGAATTTCTGCCGCCTCATCCAGCTGTCCCTGCGCGCATAATCATCCGCCAGCCCACGATAAGCGCGCACGCTGCCTTCATCGATTGAAAGCGCTTCGTATAACCTCCTGCGCCTCCAAATAATTCATTTCCGTCATATATTTTGCCGCAAGGTCAGCTGCTTTTCCACCTTTTGTCTGCGGTAAATTATGATAAATCAGCGTAGAACCTGCTGCCGCCACAATCACTGCTGCGCTGCGATTCCGATCTTTTTCCTTTTCTGCGCGCTAATTTTTTCCTCTTTTTTTTTCCACATGATAGATCTCTGCCTTTTCCTGTCTTTCTTTCGCCCCGATGCCAAAACCAACGGATTTTCCGGCTGTTTCTGGTGTCAGCGCATACAGACGGTATTGTATCAACTTTTCTTCCGCTTTGTAAAGGCTTTACACGAAAAAGTCACAGATCCGCTCTTCTATTCCCAATCATGCTCCCATAGAGCGGAACATTCCAAACATAAGCCCCATACTCAGAAATGGTCCAAGCGCAATCTTCCGCTCTCTCCCGTTTCGAAACAACATCAGATACAGACAGTATCCCCCTGCAAGCGCCATTCCAAACGCAAGACTGTCCCAGACAGCAGACAATCCCAAAAGAAACCACCTGCCGCCATCAGCTTGACATCCCCGCCGCCGACTGCTCCCGGCCTGCATACAGCTGCCGCAAAAGCGGCAATCCGGCAATAAACGCCCCGGCAAGACGCATTTTTATAGAAGGCTGCGGCATCCAAAAAAGCGCAGCAACACCGGTCAGGAACAGAAATCCCGTGATCGCGTCCGGAATCTTTCTTTTCTTAAATCACAAAGGCTGGCTGTAATCAGACCTCCCATAAAAGCACATCAAACAAATAGCTTCCTGTTTCTTTCATTTTTTCCGCTCATTTCTGCGCACGCTTTTTGCGCATGTTTTCTGCTTTCCATTCTATCAAATTTGCGACTTTCCGGTAAGCCGTAATGTCTCACAAAATCGATAATCCAAACGCACGTTCTTTTTGTAACCACTTGCAAATTTGGCAGCAATTTCAAAACTGGTATGGTAAAAAAAGTGTAAAATGGCACTTTCTATCATGCCACATATTGCTTATGATAAGAAAAAAAACTTTGATGAGGAGGATTTCCACTATGAAAAAAGAATCTTTTCAGAAGCTGGTTTTTAACCGGTGTATTTGCAGCATTATCTTATGTTGTCTTCACTTTTTGCAGATTAAGATCCCGCTTCCCGGCGGCGACGCAACAAGCATCCATCTCGGCAATGCAGTCTGTGTTCTCGGGCGCTGATCCTTGGCGGTCTCTGGGGCGGCATCGGCGGCTCCATCGGCATGACCATCGGCGACCTTTTCGATCCCGTCTATGTCGTATATGCGCCCAAGACCTTTATTCTGAAGTTCTGCATCGGTCTGATCACCGGTCTGATCGCCCATCACTTCGGTCACATCACTTATCAGACAGACAAAAGAAAATCGCCCGTATTGCAGCACTGGCAGCACTGGGCGGGCTGATCTTCAACACAATCTTTGATCCTCTTGTAGGATATTTTTACAACCTGCTGATCCTGGGCAAACCCGCTGCAGAGCTGACTCTGGCATGGAATATCACTGCAACAGCCATCAACACCGTGATTTCCACCATCGTTTCCGTTCTTGTATACATGGCGCTTCTGCCTGCACTCAAAAAGTCCGGTCTGTTCTTTCAGGTCGGCAAAGAAGGATCTTCCAAATGAATCTACAGATTCCCAAAAAGGCGGCAGTCATCAACAGCTTGCCGGATATGGACGCTGTTCCCTCACCGAGGCGCTTCCCATTTTGAGCGCCATGAGGGGTTGCAGGCGTGCCCGGTGCCTACCGCCGTTTTTTTCCAATCATACAGGGTTTGCGGCCTTCGCCTGTCAAGATCTGACCGCGTTCCTGCCCTCCTATCTGGAGCAATGGAAGCAGTTAAATCTTACGTTTGACGGTGTTTTGTGCGGATTTTAGGACAGGCAGAACAAATTCTGTCTGTTTCTTCCTTTCTTTCCGACCAGAAAAGCCGAGGCTGCCAAACAATTCTCGTCGATCCCGTCATGGGCGATCACGGAAAACCCTATCGCACGATCACACCAAAAACACTGTCCAAAAGCTGCGCAGCCTGATTCCGCTGGCAGACATCATTACGCCCAATATCACGGAAGCATGCCTTTTGACGGATACGCCCTGGAAAGACGGCTTCTGGAATGAATCTGAGCTTTCTGAGCTTTGTCAAAGGCTTCACAAACTCGGTCCGTCCAAAATCGTCATCACAGGTCTGCCCTGCCTGATCCATGGGAAAGAAGGCTTTGAAAATTATCTGTCCTGCAAGGAGCCGTTTTCTCAACGCGCCTGCCTGACGCCCTCTGCAGGTCCGTCCCGACATGGAACCGGCGATATTTTCGCTTCGATCCTGATGGCGGACGCACTAAACGGCGTCGATTTTTCCGTCTCCGTCCAAAAGGCGGCGGATTTTATTTCCAAATGTATTTCCGCATCGAAAGCGCTGCAGATTCCGGAGCCTGATGGCGTCTGCTTCGAAAATTTCCTGTCAGATCTGGCAGACCAGTAAATGATACATCTATAACCGGGCGTATCAGCTCCTGTTTTTCCTGCACGAAAAAAAGAATGTGCCAAGGCACATTCTCGCGCCGAGGCGCGGTTGCTTTTAGCAACCATCTACCCCTGCGCCGAGTGCGCATCCTCGCAGCGCGTTTTATTTCATAGGACGCATTTTCCTATGAAAGAAACAAAGATCCTGCATTGTCCGGCGCAAACCGCGCAGCTGCAATGCAGGATCTTTTTGCAATCTGTTATTTCGATCCGGCTCTATTTTACCAGCACTTTCTCAATTTCTGCGATATAAAGCGTATGAAAATCCTTATCCGGATACCAGGAACCACGGTCTTTTGATCCAGAAATGCCGCTTCCTCCATGGGCTGTGCGAACAGCTTACGGCACACGAGCGTCATCCGGCTTTCTTCAAAAACGGGTGCGCCATCTACAAGTGACTCTGTCAGGCCGCTTTTGGCGATCTTTATCCTCTGTCCTTCCAGATACCGTTCCCATGTAATTTAACATCTCCCGCTGTGTTTCCGGGAAAATACCAAGGGAAAACGTCTCTGTCTGATCCAGAAAGTTCGTGTAGTGCTGTGGGCGAATCACGATCATCACGACCGACTTTCCCCACATTTCACCTACTGCTCCCCAGCTCGCCGTCATGGCGTTGCTTTTTGCCGTCTTTGTTTGCTGCTACCAGCAGCCACCCTTTCCGATCAGCTCGAAGGGGTTATCCTTGATCTCCTGCGGTTTGATTTCACGAAACATAGTTTTCCTCATTTCTGCGCACGTTTTTTGCGCATGTCAAGTTTGTGTCAAGTGCGCGCAGACACAAACCTCGCGATTGAAAAAATTTTATTTTTCAATCTTCTTCCTCCGTCTTTAGTCTACGATTCCGTCATCTTCCGGAATGATCACTGCCAGAATAAAATACAGAATCAGTCCAAGGAAGCCTGCACTTGTAATCAGGCTGATCACTACATATAAAATACGGATCACAGTTGCATCGATCCCGAAGAAATCTCCAAGGCCGCCGCACACGCCGCATACCATTCTGTTCGTTGTGGAACGAAATAATTTTTATTGTTCATAAGGATGTCCTCTCTTTCTTTGCTTTATCTTAATCCTGTTCAAGTAAATTTCAATATTTCCCCATGGAAGCATCCAATTTCATCTTTCCGGATGCCTTATTGCAGATTACGAAATTTTCCATGGAAACGCCGTCAAATTCTCACGTTTCCCAGATCGCTGTCGATCTCATAATCAAAATCGTCTTCGCTCTGTGAAAGGTTCAACACAATGTTTCCAAGCTCAGCATCTGCATCCACCATATCTGTGATGCTCCCCGAAAAACGGAGGACACCTGCTTGCATCCGCTTCAGCTCCGCTGCCTCACTATCCGTCACAGTAATGGCTCCCGCCTCCGCCGACAAAATCAGCTTTTTCGTCTGCAGTCCGATGCTTCAATGCTTCCAGCTCCTGCCGAAAATTCCATTTCCTCCGCCGAAAAAAATCCTGCAGTGCCACATACGCCGCCTGCGCATCGATTTCGATCTTTTCCAGTCCATCGATTCCGGAACCGTCAGGACGATTTCGCCGCCCTTTTGAATCGGTTTATGGTTCTTTTCTTCCAGATACAGGCAGTTGTCTTCGATATAACAGTTCATCTTATCCCGATTGCTTCCGCTGAGGATAATTGCGTCGGACTTTCCGGGAACGATTTTTAATGCCAGGGTATTTGCGGAAATTTCCATTTCTTCCGGCAGCTTCCCGTTGAACGAAATTACCTCGCCTGTGCTGGTGCTTCCTACATCCGCAGGGCCATAGGTTTCCCGTGACAAAATCTGAATCGATTCTTTTGTATTTGGCGGAAATTCAAACCGATAAACGTGTCGCTCGCCACCGAAATGAATATAGCGGCTGTTGATCTTGTCAATATTCTTCCATCCACCCATTGAGCTTCCATCCCGATGAAAAGGAAGCCTGCTGCAATACAGATGATCGAGCCTGCAATCATCCCTTTTTTCCAGTTTTTCATACTGCCCGACCTCCTTTTCTCGTCACAATCCTGTGCAGGCAGTTGCACAACGCCCGGACTCCTGTCGGAACCACCTTACCGATCAGCCATCCCATAAGCAGCGTCACCAAAACGCCGATTCCGATTGCTGCCAAACTGATGCCGATTCCAATTATCGCCGCCGCTGGCCACGCTACGATCTGCGTAAACGCCTGAATCAGCGCCCAGATGCCCACACCTGTACAAACGATTCCGCAGACCAGCAGTGCAATTCCTGTGATAAACAGGGCAAAGAGAACGGAAATTGCCGCCACAAGCAGCCCAAACACAATTGGAAGCACCACAGGCGCTGCGAAGACGATCAGAAAAATCCACAGCCAGACCGAAGGTTGCCTTCTGCGGGCAGCGCTGGAATCATCCTCTGCATCGCTATCCGTGCTCTGCCAGTCCGCATCAGAACGGTCGCCGCACGCAGGTTGCTTTACCCGCTGCAGCTCTTCCTTCTGCGGCTCCCGGTCGACGTAGCCGTTTTCGGAGAAATAACCGCTGTCACCCAGCTGACCGGTGCGGCTGCTGTCCTGCCAATTTTCGTCCGCCTGGCCGCTGCGCTCGCCCGCGTCGCTGCTATCCTGCCGCAGTCCGTTCCGGATAGAATCCGCGACCTCCTCCGGTGTGCCAAGTTCCTGCAGAATATCGAAATCTCCTGCGTCGCCCGCGTCGTTTAAGTAATCCCTCATAATATTGCAGCGCTTCTTCCCTCTCCGCCTGCGGAACATCTAAAAGCTGCGCTTCCAGACGATTTAAAAAATTCTGCCCTGTCCATCAATTTTTGTCCTCCCTCAAAAAGTGCCGTTATCTTCTCAGAATACCGGAATCCATTCCGCTTCATACAGCGAAAGCTCTGCGCCCAGTTCCGCCCTGCTGTAACCAGCATTCTTACCTGGCTGCCCGTGCGCTGCGCCATTAAGCTCGGCAGCTGGCC
>VOFB01001878.1_pt1 | contig 29100 bp, 50 predicted proteins | sample 5384141 | NCBI WGS metagenome assembly VOFB01 (sample SAMN12384721, study PRJNA508395) | human gut metagenome | isolation source: healthy gut A | host: Homo sapiens | reverse complement strand
TTCAAATATATAATAGAACAAAAAGGACATTAATAACATTTGCACTATTTAGAACATTTTAAAGTCCGCGTCTTTATTCGCGCGCGAAATTTGCAAAAAAACAAATTTCTGTGCATTGTTATTTTTATATTATAGTAAGTTCTAAAAACTTTTCTATAATAAAAACTATAACTTATAGACATTTATTACAATTAGCAATAAATGTTTATAAGTTATAGTTGTCTTTTAAATACTTTTAAAACTAATATAAATATGTAAAGTGAGAGCCTAATAATCAGCTCTCACTTTTACAAAAATATAAACATAAAAAACCTTAAATATTTACATATTCACAATCTTAAAATTTGTCATAAAATATTCAGCCTCAAGTCCTCCATAAAAAAATTCTATCATTTTCATTATTAAATTTTATAGAAATCATTACTGTTCCATCTTCCATAATTTGAGCATAAAATTTCGCTCTTTTTACTAATTCCTTAGTTACAAAGTTTTCATGTTCAGGATCATCTTTAATTGGAATAACTTCAACACAATACTCTGTTGACAAATTCTGCTGCACATATTTTCGCTTTCCTTGCACATTTCCACATTTTCAAAAGCTGAAATTAAAACAGGCTTAAATGCAAAGGGAATAATTATTCCAAAACATAATAAAAAACACTAATTACAACAGTATTCATCCCCAAACTTTCTGAATAACTATCAAATAGTACACAATAACAATATAGTAGCTACAACAAGTAATTCCATAAATAATATCGTGTTAGATACTTTTTTTAAAATTCTACTCCGTTTTCTCATGTTTTTTCCTCCTTGTCAATTGACATATTTTTTAGCATATTAGTTAATAGTTACTATTCTAAACTCCATAAGTTGCATATAGAGATTATTAAATTAAAACACTTAAATTTTATCATATTTTACCATACTTTTCAACAAAATTCATCAATTCACATAAATAAAAGCAAAAATTAAAAAGAAGTAATCTAATAAAATATTTACAAAAAAGTAAAGTTCAAAAAAGAAGCCCACAAATGAACTATACTCTAAAAAATAAAGTTCAAAAAGGCTTCCTATATATTTAATCTCCTAAATTAATTCCTATACTTCTAGCGGTTTTTACTAAGTCATCATCCATTGACACTTTTCTTAAATTGCTTTCAGCAGTATTACCAGAAACGGCTCCCATAGTTTTATTATTACCAACAACATCCTCAAGACTAACATCATCTAATTTGCCATTTTTAATAACAGCTAATCTTCCAAATTTACCTTCTAAAGCTAATTGCATTGCTTTTGTTCCATATTTAGTTGATAAAACTCTATCATAAGCAGTTGGAGTTCCACCCTTTGCATATATCCTAAAGTCGTATTTCTAGCCTCTAATCCTGTTATCTCTTCTAATTGTTTTGCAACAACTTGTCCAATTCCACCTAATTTAGTATTATCTACACCCAAGCCATTATTACGCGTTCCCTGAATAACCATTTCTCCACCTTTTGGTTTTGCTCCTTCTGAAACCACTACAATACTAAAATTTTTACCTCTTTTTGTCTATTTTTAATTTTTTCTGCAACACTATTTATATCATAAGGAATTTCCGGAATAAGTGCAACATCAGCACCACCAGCAATAGCAGCCTCCAAAGCTATCCAACCTGCATATCTTCCCATAACTTCTAAAACCATTATCCTATGATGTGTTTCACCTGTTGTATGTAGTCTGTCTAAAGCCTCCATAGCAACAGAAACAGCTGTATTATAACCAAATGTAATATCTGTACAAGCAACATCATTATCAATAGTTTTGGAACTCCTATAACATTTACTCCCTTTGTAGCAAAATCTCTAGCTGATTTCTGAGTACCATCTCCTCCTAATGTAAATAAGCAATCAAACTCATCATCTTTCAAATTTTGAATACATACTTCTGATAAATCTTGATATTCTATTTCCCCATTTTCATTTAATACTTTGTAATTAAAAAAACATTAGCATTTGTTGATGATCCTATTATAGAACCACCTTTAGGCAATATTCCTTCTGCATTACCATCTTCAGCAGTACTTAATAAGACATAATTATTTTTAATAAGCCATTATATCCATCTATAAAGCCATAAGCCTTTACTCCATTATTTTCTGCTGTTTTTTACTATTCCTCTTATTACCGCATTAAAACCTGCTACATCTCCACCATTTTGCTAATATTGCAATTTTCTTTAACATAAATTTTTCCTCCTTAACTTTTGTACACTATTTTTTGTAAATCCTTTTATACATTATATCAATATATAAAAAAACACAACACTTATCAAAAAAAATTTTAATTTTTTAAAAGCATAATATAATAAACATTAAAAATTTGTACACCTGTTTATTGTAATTTTAAAATTCACTTTCTTTTCTAAAATATTCATATATTATTTCAAATAAATACTTGGATCTACTTGAATTGAATCTTTTAATATTTCAAAATGTAAATGTGAATCATCTGCAACCTCAAAGGCAGCTGTATTTCCAACTATTACCTATGCTCTGCCCTTTTCAACTTTTTTCTCCCTCAACTACAAATTCTGAGTTAGTAGAATTAGAATACACTGTTTTAAATCCATTATCCATGTAATATAACTATTGTTAAACCATAACGCGGATCATTTTTATGCTTTTAACAGTTCAACTTCTGAGGCTTTTACAACAGTTGTTTTTCCGCTTTTATATCAACACCTATGAACTGTCCATTCTTGAAGTGTTTGAGAAAATAATAAATTGTCTTTAACAAACTCTTTTACAATATCGCCATCAACAGGTTTGCAAAACTTAGTTCCTTTATTGCCATTTAACTTCATTTTACCTTTTTCATTAATATTTTTACTATCTTCTGATTTCTTTTGTTTCTTGTATTGTAGTAGTTTTGATGGTGCCTACTATGTTCATTTTATTAGTGTATTTTTAGTTTCTTTAGTTGTAGTTCCTTTTGTTATTTAAAAGTATTTGCACTATTATTCTTAGTCTCATTTACAAGAGGTATTTGTGTTTCAGTTTGATTCTCAATGCTGATTATTCTCAGCATTTTAGCTTCTTCTACTTTTGTTTTCCCATTTCTGTACTAATTCTTTCTTATTTCCCACATCATCTGATGTCTTATTTACAAATTTGCTAGTTGTTCTCTACTCAAAAGAACCATTTTCACCTCTTTATTTGTTGCTTCCATATATCAATAACGCAATTACTGTTACTGTTAAAATAGCTACTCCTATGCTAATGAATTTTATAATTTGAGTATCCATACCTTCTTTTTTCTTTTTCTCTTCTCATAATATCCTCCTTCAAATTTTATATTATTAAAGAGTGGCTTCCTATTTTAGAATTTTATACTATTTTGAAAAAAAGAACAAAGCGGACATTAATAACATTTGCACTTATTTGAATTTTAAAAGTCCCGCTTCTTTGTTCATGCACGAAAAAAGATTTACTAAAAACTTTTAATAAATCTTTTTATCTCTACATTACTATAAAATGATGTATAATATCTTCAGCATTTTTTTCCCTGTTTGCTAAACTATCAGCCCCAGTTTGACTCATTCCAACACCATACATAGCCTTTAACTTTAAGTTGTTTCATGCTCATTATCAATTTTATTATTTCAAAATTTGGTGATTTCAAACCAAAAATAGTTCTAACCTCTACACCCTGAAAGTTGATGATTTCCAAATTTAACAGTTTTCGCTCTACCACTTTCAGTATGCTCTAATATTTTAAATCTTCACTATTTGAAAAATCTATACTTGCTATCTTGATATTTATCTTTTAATTTATTATAATATCAGTATTTAATAATATAACATCGACGCATATTGTGTATATGCATCTTCACCAGAGGTTTCAACTACCTGTAGATATGGATAGTTTCCTCCCCAAAGCATTTACAGGCATCTCTGCCGGTTCCTCACTATTAGAATGAAAAAAACATTGTTGGCTCATTATTATGTTACTATCTGACCAGGGTTTCTTGTACTGTTAAACAAATTTTCTGCCAATATTCTTCGCTTTTAGATTCTTCCCATTTTGCCATTCTGTCCTCTTTAGATATCCAGCGACATGTAGAGATTATCACGCCTGTCTGCGTTATCGTCTGATTGCTTGTTTAAGGCTTCTTTCAAAGTTGCGGGCATTTCTGCTGATACAACATTACACCAAATAATTTTTCCGTTCACATTTTCTATTTCTCCTGTTTTTACTATGTAATAATTTATTTCTTTTACTATCACTACTTTTGTTTTTATTTCTCCATCAAATTCGAGTTTTCTTTTCACTCTGTAGAACCTCTAGGGATACGTCATTTACATGAGAAGTTTGTTTTATTTGTGTTGTGAAAATTGCTGGCAACATAAAACACTGAAATTAAACAGAAATATACATAACATACTTTTTCATGTTTTATTATTCCTCTCTCAAAATTTTAGCTAACACACTCCGTAAATTGCCCTTTTCATCTTTTGTAAAATCTTTCTTTCTGTCCCAAACTTGTACTTGACTTACACCACCACAATACTAGCAACTTCTTTTGAGTTTTTTTTTGTTTATAATATCTCAACATGATTATTTCCTTATCTTCTTCAGGTAAATCTTTTATTATTTCTCTAATTGCAATCTTATTTGTCAACATCTCTTGTTCATCTTTTTCCGATGCAACTTTATCTATTAATAAAATCCTTTTCTCCCTTTTCAGTTTATACATTATCAATAGATTCTATTGGTTTTGCTTGCTTCTAATGCAACAACAATATCTTCTTTGTCTAAACTTAATTTTTTGAAATTTCTTCTATTGATATTTCTTCTTTATTTTTTCCTTTCTATAATCCTCTTGTAATTGTTTTATTTTTACTTGTATTTCTTTAATACTTCTACTTATTTTTATTGTTCCATCATCTCTTATATATCTTTTATCTCACCTAACATAGTATGGTACTGTATATGTTGAAAGTTTACTTCAATCTGGTGTCAAATCTTTTTATTGATTTATAAAATCCAACACAGCCTACTTGATATAAATCCTCTAATTCAAAACCTCTTCCTTTAAAATCTTTTTTACAATGCTCTAAATAAGACCGTTGATTTTCTTTTATCAATCTTTCTAATTCATATTTATCACCATCTTGTGCTATTGAACGATTATCAATTTCAAACATATAAATTCATTCCTTCTTAAAGATTTTTATTAAATAGTACACATATTATTTTCTGCACTATTGGTGTCTATATTTAATCCTCTTCTGTATTTTCTTTTTCATTGTAATTTTTGTCCCAATTCCAACAATAGATTCAACTTCCATAAAATCCATAAAGCTTTTCCATTGTAAATCCCATACCAGACCTTTCTAAAATTAGTTTAGTTGTATAATGGTTCTTATTATTTCTATATTTTCTATTCCCTTACCATTATCAGATATTTCAATTCTTGGTTTATTTTCATTTAAACAATATATTTTTATTACCCCTTATTCTATTTTCATATCCATATAATACTAATTTGTTACTGCTTCTGAAACAGCAGTTTTATATCTGCCAGTTCCTCTATAGTTGGATCAAGCTGTGATGCAAATGCTGCTACTGTTATCCTTGCAAATCCGCCCTCATTTGATGATTTACTTAAAAATTCTAGTTTCATCTCATTTTCAAACTGTTCTCTCTCTCATATTTACTTTCATTCCTTCCTTGTCTTTTCCTAATTGTTATTTTTATATTATAGGAAGTTCAGAGAACTTCCATATAATATAAAAAGGCAAATTTGTTTATGCAATCAATCCCTCTATATCAGTAACTGGAATCAATTTTTAAAAATTCCACTCATTTCAAAAATCTTTCTAACACTTTGAGTCAAATTTGCTATATTTCCAATCGACCTCCTAATAAATTTTGTAAACTTATACCTTCCAATTAATAATCTCTATTCCGGCACTATCCATGAAAGTGACACTATCAAAATCAAATATAACTCTTTTAGGCATATATCTTTCAATTTCATAAACTCCGCTCTCCTCCTTATCTTTTGGACACTATGATCATCAATATCTTCTTGCAATTTTAAATATTAATAACTTGTCCTTTTCATAAAATTTGATTCCATATTTTATGATTTGTTTAAAACCTTTTCAGTTATATTCTCTTTACATTATGCCAATACATAACTTTTAAAATTTGTTTTTTGCTTTTTATTATGAATTTATGTATCCATATTATAATTCTTTTCCATCTTTTTCAATAGCAAATTATAGAAGTTTTGTCGATTTATAGAAGTTTTTTGACAAAACTCGAAAACTATAAAACTTAAAAATTCATATCGTTTTGTTCTTTTTATCATAAAAATTCAAAAGAACTTTATATATTAAATATATTTTTATTCGTGCGTCAAAAAAGTTCATAAAATTATTCACACATTCATTATTTTCTACGTTTCATTATTAAACTCATTTTATTTCACTATTATTAATCTTTTTTTCATTTTAGAATCTGAATTGCCCTCTTTTTTTAGTTTACTTTTTATTTTTTTTACTTTTTCATTTTTAATTTTTTTCTTCTTTTTTTTTGTATACAATTCTATTCATCATTTATTTGTCTTTTCCATTAAATCAGGCATATAATCAATTAATCCTATCCAAACTAGATGAATGGCATACTGAATTTTATATTACATTTTCTGTCGTAACTAAAATACAACTGATTAATTGTAACACCTGCCCCTGCCACCGTCCTCAAAGGTAATCTATATTGTATTTGTTCCTTTTTCTGCTTTTTCATCGTCAATTGTTTCTCCCTTTGGAACTCACTGCCACCAACCGCAAACCAAAAGATAACGATATTGGTATTATACTATATTATTGGAAGTTTCTATAGGTTCACCTATTATTGGCATTTACATCTATCATATCTTTAATACTGTTCATAGCCGTAGTCATAAGTCCTTCTATTGGATGTTCGCTCATTTTATCACTCTCGCTTTTTCTTTTTTTTTAATATTGTATTTATAATATGTATCATTTTAAATATATAAATTTACCATTTAGCTCAAATTTTATAATATTTTTATTTTGATATATATAATTAACTTTAAAATTTGTTTGCTTAAAAATATTGCTATAAATGTACTTATAACTGGTATTGTAAATGCTGTTAATGCCATTTTCTGTTCTATACCCATTTTTAAATTTATTTCTTTTATTTCTGTTTTTTATATTTTTTAATTGATTTTATTAATTCCTTATCAACATTTGCTTTATTTTCTATTATTTTAGTTTTTTGTTTTTTTTTTCTTGTAGCTTTTGATTATTTATTATCTTTGCTATTTAATTTTATTTTAAAATCGGTATAAATCCTAATGTATATACTTCACATTTTTATTTGATATTCTTTTATTTAAATGTGGTTTTCATCTGTTGATATTTTGATTTTGTATTTGAAATTTTATTTTATTGTTATAAATAATTATTGTTAAATTATAAAGAAAAAACCAATATATCACCCTCTTTTTTAGTAATATTATTTTTTTTTCCTTTTATAATATTTAAACTTCTTTATATTGTTTTTGTTTTTTACTCTTCTTTAATATTATAATTTAAACTGCTTTATCTTTTTTTTCTTTTCTTCAACTGTTATATCTCCAAAAATTTCTTCTTGACTTGTTTCTGCTTTCTTCGAGATAATTCAAGTAATCCGCTAAAAGCAGTTACCACCTCTTGTTTTCACGTTTTAATTTGAAACAATTTACATTAAAACAAATTTCTTTTTGTTTTGCTAAATCTTTATACATTTCTTTTTTTACTTTATCAGCAACAGTATGTTTATCAACTAATGCAATCTTTCAATATTTTTTTGCATTTTGATTTATTTTAACACTATTTCGTTCTATCAATTGTTTGTATACATCTGGTATTTTCTGGCCCATAATCTTTTTTCAACTTTGTTTTGGCAATTCTATTTCTTCTTGTCCTTTATAAAATCTATTTGTAAATATGAGATAATTTTCTTTAAGTATTTTGCTTATTTCCTTTGAATTTTTGTACTTTTTTCTAATAAGTTCTTCCTCTGTTATTTCTTCTTCCTCTTCTTCCTGTTTTGGTAAAAGATTTTTGATTTTAAATATAACAATGTTGAAGCCATTATTAAAATTCACTTGCTATTTCTAAATTTAATTTTTCTTGTTCCCTTAAATATTTATATATTGATCTGTTATCTCACTTAAATTTATATCATATATATTCATTTTGTTTTTATCTATTAAGTAACATAACAAAATCAATGGTCCTTCAAAATTATCTATTTTTATTGCGTATTTTTTGTTTCTAATGTTAGTATCGCCATTTTTTCTCCTTTATTTGTTTTCAAATGCCATATTGATGTTTTCTAATTTATAACCCTTTTTTAATAAATATTGTTTTATTTCTTCTTTTCCATTGAATTTGATTTTTTGAATATTATATTTGAAGCTGATTTTATCTCATATTCTTTCAGTTCTTCACTATTTTCATACATATAATCTTCTATATCATTTCTTTTTAAGCCTTTAGAAATTAACTTTATAATTTATTTCTCTTTGAGATAAATTTTTTAAATCATAAAGTTATTTATAGTTTTCTCTATATATTCTTTATCATTTATGTATTTTGCTTCTTTTAAATATTCAATTATATCTTCTAATAATTCTGGTTCTATTGTTTTTTCAAATTTATTATGTACTTCATATTCACTTCTTTTTTTTATAATATGTATCTAAGTACTCTAGTTTTCTCTCTATCAAATTCTTCTATTGTATACATATATACCTTCTTTCCTTTCATATTTTACTATAACTTAGTCCAATTATCAAGTATTTTATATTGTTTTAAATTATTCATTAACATATTTGTTTTTATAAAAATACACTCTATATTTTAAATATAAAGTGTATTTTTGTATTAATTTAATTACAAATTATTCTTCGTCATCATTGTCTTCTTTGCTTGGTAGTTCTTCTCCTAGACTTTGTTCAAATGCTTTTTGCAAAATTTTCTCTTACTTTTTCTTCTATATCTTCTAGCATTTCAGGATTTTCATGTAAATATCTTTTTACATTTTCTCTACCTTGGCCTATTCTTTCACCATTATAGCTAAACCATGATCCTGCTTTTTTCTACAATATCTAGATTTACAGCCATATCCAAAATATTTCCTTCTTTAGAAATACCTTGACCATAAACAATGTCAAATTCAGCCTCTCTAAATGGTGGAGCAACTTTGTTTTTAATTACTTTTACACGTACTCTATTTCCTTTAACTTCTCCATCTTGTTTGATATTTTCTTTTTTCTTATATCCATTCTTACAGAAGCATAAATTTTAATGCTCTACCACCAGTAGTAGTTTCTGGATTTCCAAACATAATTCTATTTTTTTCTCTTAATTGGTTAATAAATATTAATACTGTTTTAGACTTGTTTATTGCTCCAGCTAATTTTCTTAATGCTTGTGACATTAATCTAGCTTGTAATCCCATATGAGAATCTCCCATATCTCCATCTATTTTTCTGCTTTAGGAACAAGTGCTTTGCAACAGAGTCTACTACTATAACATCTAAAGCTCCACTTCTAACTAAGCTTTCTGTAATTTCTAATGCTTGTTCACCTGTATCTGGTTGTGAAACTATTAAATTATCTATGATTCTGGTCCATATATTTCTATTATTCTTCCACGTGGAAGTCCACCAATTCCTAAAGCCATATCTAAGCTCAATGCTCCTGTTGGAATTGCTTCTATTTCCGTCGCTTTATAATCTCCTAATTTCATTACAGAACCTTTTCCAAATTGTTTTTCAATTTGGCTTAGTGCTGTTTCTAGTGCTTTTTTTTCTTTTCTATGTTTTCTGCCATTATTTTTTTCCTCCTTATTTTATAAAACTTTTGTTTGATAAATGTCATTATATACCAAATTTTTGTTTTGTCAATACTTTTTCGAAAATTTATTTGTATACCAATCTGAAATATGATAAAATACATTATACCAATTTGGTGTTACATCGCCTTTTAATCCAGTACTATAAGCTACAGTAAATTTATTATTATATAAACTTATATATGGTACATCTTCTTTATAAATTTCTGCTAACTTTTTATATTTATTAGTCAATGTGCCTTCATCTGTTGTATTTTTGACCTCATCCATTATTGATTTTACCTCATCACTTTGATAATTAGCTATGTTACCATCTCCAAAAAATGTTGTTAAATCTGGTGTTAATGAAAGATTTATACTACACAAAATCATATCATAATTCTTAGTATTTAAACTATTATTATATTGGTCACTTGACAATTGAACTACATTTACATGTATTCCTTGAGCCTCTAACTGTGATGCAATATTTTGTGCTACAGCAATTCTATTTGAGTCACCTGCTTTTACTGCTAGACTTAATTGTAATCTTTGAGTTTTATAATTTTCGATCTTTTGCCAATAATTACTTTTATATGCCCAGCCTCCATCTGTTAAAATCTTTTTAGCCTGATCTGGGTTATATCCTGCACTTGAGTCCTGTTCTTGATAAATCCATGAACCATAATCTAATGGAAAACTTGATGTAAAATACTGATTATTAAATACATTTGATACTATATTTGTTTTATCTATAGAATATGATATTGCTTTTCTAACTTCTTTTCTTGATAAAAATGTATTTGCATTATTTAGTGCTAAAAATACATGCTCTCTACCTTTCATTTCTTTTTTTTTGCATATCCTATTGTACCTATATATTCTTGTAAATTACTATTATCTGTATCTATTAAATCCAAATTCCCCATTTTAAAACTATTGTATAATTCCGCCAATGATGAATATAAATTTACTGTTATTTTTGTCAAAGTTAATTTTGTCTTTGTATCCCACCAATTATTATTTTTTCAAGTGTTAAATGTGTAGATTGTACATCTGTATATTTATACATTCCTGTTCCTACTGGCACTAAGCCTGCATTAAATTCTTTATCTTGAAAAAATTGACTTGACATTATTGGAAATGTTAATTGATACTCAAAAATGGAACTTCACTATTTAAATTTATTTTTTAATGTGTAATCATCTGTAATATCTACACTATCAATATTTTTTACTTGTGAAGTATAAATTGAATTTGAATTTTTATTGCATCAATTGTATATTTTACATCTTCAGCAGTAAATTTTCTCCATCTGACCATCTTACATTTTCTTTTAGCTTTATTATATATGTAGTAGCATTTTGCTTAGCCCACTCTTTTTGCTAAACAGCCTTCTGCTTTATAATCTGATGTAATTTGAATTAATGGTTCATATACTAATCTTGATATATCTTGTGTTTTTATTTTACTCAATATTGGTTTGTACTATCTAATGATGCTACTCCTAGCGTGATTTCTGTTACCTTTTTTCTTCAGTCCCTACTGTTGCTTGATTTTGCTCATCTTTCTTTTCTTCTGTTTTTATTTTATATACTGCAAAAACCATTATGCATATAACAAATATTGCAAATACATATTTAAAAAATTGATTTCATTTTAATCACATTCCTTTTTTTTGCAATTTTCTTCTATCTTTCTTCCATATCATACATGATTTTAACAATTTTTTCAAGTTTTTTGCAGAAATATTTTCTAAGATATAAAAAGGTATAGTGTATATATATGGCAAAATAAATTTCGAATGTGATTGGAGCAATCTTAGAATTTCTTTAATAAGTTAATGGAAGAGCTTCACGTCGAGCGAAGCGAGGACTAAGCTGAAGGAAGCCATTAACTTATTTTAGAAATTATTAGTTTGCGTATTGAACCGAGAAAATTATTGGGTCATATATATACACTATACCTTTTATAATTAGTTAGTAATTTTTTCATGTATTTGCTGTAATATATTTTTCAGAAACATCAGTTTTAAAATCAATTGAAATCTTACTTTCAGACACATTTAATTCCAGCATTTCCAACTTATTATCTGCAATAATTTTTAATATATCACTAATGAGATTTGTATTCCTAATAATACCTGTACCAACAACAGATATTCTTGAAATCTCTTTTTAACGATACTTTTAACTGTATTTTCTTCAATAATATCTGAAATAACAGTTCCAGCCTTATTATTGAAAGTAGATTTTGTAATTATAGGTATCTTATATTTTTTCAGCAATTTCTATACATCTGCCATGTAGGACTTTTTTGCCCTTCACTAGATAATTCTAGCATTTCATCATAAGACAAAGCAGGTAATTTTTGAGTATTTGGAATCTTATTAGGATCAGCAGTATATACACCATCCACATCAGAAAAAATATAGCAATTTTTTGCTTTTAAAGCTGCTGCAATAGCTACTGCTGTAGTATCTGAACCACCTCTTCCAAATGTAGTTATATCCATTTTTTCATTAAAACCTTGGAATCCTGCAACTATAACAATTTTACGTTTTTCAAGTTCTTTAATAATCCTTGACACATCAATATTTTCCACTAGTGCATTCAAATTTGTATTATTTGTATAAATTCCAGCTTGCCAACCAGTTAATGATATTGCTTTATATCCCATCTCATTTAATAATATACTTAATTTTGCAATTGTAATCTGTTCTCCTGTACTAAGTAAAACATCCATTTCTCTATCTTTAGGGATTTCTGCTAATTCCTTTGCCTCTTTTATAAGTTTATCTGTAGTTTTACCTTGTGCAGAAACTACCACCACAATATTATTTTCCTTATTGTATAGATTTATTATTTTCTCTGCCACTAATTTTAATTTATCATTATCAGCTACAGAACTCCCTCCAAATTTTAATACTATTGTATCCATGTTGTTTTATCCTTCCTTAAAAGTTAAAATATCTTTAGCTTTAAAATAATATAAAGAAGTAGTATTGAAATTACAACACAACTTCTTATATTATATGTTCCTAAGACATTCAATTGTTATCTTTATTATCCTTTATTGTTATTTTATTAAATTCTGCACCTAAAAAACTGTATAAAAACATGCATAAGTCCACATCATTATAAGCATCAAAGTTGTTAAACTTCCATAAGTTATTGAAAAACCTTTGAATATACTTAAATATTTTGAAAACACAAATGATATGACATTAAGAGATATTGCTCCAAATATTGCACCATAAATTTGACTTTTTAAAACTTACTTTATGTCTTGGCATAAATTTATATAATAATAAAAATATTATAAAAGTTACAAATATAAAAGTAAATTCCGCTAAAATTGATGATATTATATTATAATTTTCAAGAGCTCCAAAATGTTCTTGAATTACTTTTTTATAAACTGATTTCCAAATACTAATGCTGTCATTCAAAAACAATTAAAATTATAAATAATAATGTCTCAAAAATAACTTTTATTCTTAAAAGAATATATGAAGTTACTTTTTGGCTTTAATACCATACACTGTTTGCAATCCTGCTGTTAAAGCATATAATCCTTTTCCTGCCGCCCAAATTGTAAATATTATTGATATTGATACTGTTCCTAATGATTTTGAATACACTTCTTGTACTATTCCTAAAATCATTTCACTCATACTTGATGGTATTATTTTTTTGATATCACATTAAAAAGTGTTTGTGGCTCTATTCCTGTATATTGTATTAATGTTATTAACAATATTGTAAATGGTATAAATGACAAATTGTATAATAAGAACATTGTGCCGCACTTTCACTAATATGGTCTCTTCCCATATTTTCTGATAACTTTTCTATTTTTTTTATAAATATTTTGAAACTTTGTTTTATTCATATTCAAAATTTCCTTTCCTATAATAGTGTAAAAAAATGTAGCGGACTTTAATGATATTTTACACCCATAAAAGCCATTAAAGTCCGTATTTTTAGTACATCCACTGCACTTTACTGGAAAAACCATATTAACAATTTTGTAACAACATACAAAATTATTAATGAACCAATTGCCATAAAAATTTTAATTGGTAATGAAAATGATAATGATAAAAATATTGAAAATTCAAAAATTACTATAGGTATAGCAAAGACAATCATCACTTTTACAATTGGCAGTTCATCTAATTCTTTTGAAGCATATTGTACATCAAAAAATCAAGATAAATATTATACATATAAGTCTTTAGTTTATTTTGTATCATATTACCTAGTGTAACATATATAAATACTCTTAAATTAAAAATTAATAATATTAGTAATGCTAAATCATTAAATATTTCATTCATTAACCAATAGCTATCTGTTCCTTGTGGATCCACATATACATAAAAACAAATATTGCACCTGTAAGAATTTGGAATGTTATTGCCATTGCGTATAATAGCATAATCCAAATGTTTTCCAAAGAAGTTATGTTTAATATTAAAGCCATACTTCCATTATTAGCGCATATGATAAAAATTATATATGCCAGCTTTGCTTATTTGTGAAATAAACTCTATTGTCCGTATTTCCACATATTCCTTACTTATCTTCTTCATATTTTTCTCCTTTCGCTACTATAATTATAGTTATTCAATTTCTTAAATTTTAAACTACTAAAATATTATCACAAAAACATTGATTTTTCAATACTTTTAAAAAATCTCTTTACATATCTCAACATATTGTAGTAATATATATAAGAGCAAAAAACATTAGCAAATATTTAAGTTTATGTATACAATTTGCAAATAAGAAAGGATTTTTAAAATGAATACTATACCTCAATTTTATATGATCTTTTATTAAATCAATACGATAAAAATATTATAGAAAATATTATAAATGGTTACACTCAAAACAGACCTTTAACTTTGAGAGTAAACACATTAAAACAAATATTGAATATATAGAAAACTTTTTCGATAACCTACATATTTCTTATAAAAAAGTTTCTTGGTTTACAGATGCTTTAATCCTAGAGAGTACATCTGAGGAACAAATTAGAAATTTAGAAATATATAATAATGGATTTATATATTTGCAAAGCTTATCTTCAATGATTCCTCCTATTATTCTAAATCCAGGCCAAAATGAAAATATTTTAGATATGACTGCTGCTCCAGGTGGTAAAACTACTGAAATGCTTGCTCTTTCTAATAATCAATAAATCCTTTATAACAGCTTGTGAAAAAAAATAAAATCAGAGCCGATAGATTAAAATATAATATTGACAAACAAGGTGCAAATAGAGTTAATGTTATGCTAACAGATGCTAGAAATTTAGATAACTTTTTTCTTTTGATAAAATCTTGCTAGATGCTCCTTGCAGTGGTAGTGGTACCATAAACATTCATGACAATAATTTAGAAAAACATTTTACTAAAGATCTTGTAACTCGTCCTACTAAGTTTCAAACTCAGCTTTTAGCTAAAGCTATAAAATTGTTGAAACCTGGTCATGAAATGGTTTATTCTACTTGTTCTATATTATCTATTGAAAATGAGAAAATTATTCAAAAATTCATTGATTTAAACCAAATTGAAGTTATTCCTATTGATAAAAATTTATTTTGGGATGTTCCTTTTCTTCCTACTTCTATTGATGGTACCTTATGTATTGAACCATCTAAATTTTATGAAGGATTTTTGTTGCTAAATTAAAGAAAGTGCTAAATTTCTCCACCATCAACACTATTAATAGCCTCTAAAGCTGCACCTGTAATTTTTGCTGCCTGTTGACGTTTAACTTCACCTTGAGAAGATCTAATATGCATTAAGATTTTAACAACATCAAATTTAATATTTGATATCATTTCTTCAAACATATCCATACCTTCCATTCTGTATTTAACAACAGGATCTTGTTGTCCATACGCACGTAAACCAATACCGTCTTTTAACTCTTCCATACTATCAATATGATTCATCCATTTTTCGTCAACTACTTTTAATAGAACAACTCTTTCAAGTTCTCTCATTTGGTCTCCGACATCTTTTTTTCTTTTTCTTCATAACGTGCAATAGCTTGTTTTTTCAATTCTTCTTTAATTGTTTCTGGTTCTTTTTTTCATTTTCTTTTAGATATTCTCTCATGAAAATTCCAAAGTTTGTTTGAATCTCATTATCTAATGGTTCTACATCAATTACAGTTTTTTCTCTACATTTATATATGAATCGACTGTTTCATCTGCTACACTATTTATCATGTTTACCATATTGTCTCTTAAGTTTTCACCGTCAAGAACTTCACGTCTTTGTTTGTAGATAATTTCTCTTTGAACATTAATTACATCATCATATTTTAATACATTTTTACGTATTGCAAAGTTTCTACTTTCTACTTTCTTTTTTGAGCATTTTCAACTGCTTTAGAAATTATTCTTGATTCTATTGGCATATTTTCATCTGCACCTAATGTATTATATACTTTTGTTATTGTATCTCCACCAAATATTTTCATCAAGTCATCATCTAAACCGATAAAGAATTTAGACTCACCTATGTCTCCTTGACGACCAGAACGTCCTCTTAATTGGTTGTCAATTCTTCTTGATTCATGCCTTTCTGTACCAATAATTTTTAGACCACCAGCATCAATTACTTTTTCTTTTTTCTTCTTTTATTTTATCATCATATTTTTCAACTAATTTGTTGAATTGTTCTCTTGCTCTTAATATGTCTTGGTCGTCTGTTTCATAATATGTGTTTGATTCTTCTATTAAGTTTTCTGGTACTTTATTTTTTCTCATTTCTTCTTTTGCTAAGTATTCACTATTTCCTCCAAGCATAATATCTGTACCACGTCCTGCCATGTTTGTTGCTATTGTAACTGCTCCAAATTTACCAGCTTGTGCTACTATCATTGCATTTCTTTTTTCATGAGATTTAGCATTTAATACTTCATGTGGTATTCTTTCTTTTTTAATAATTTGCTTAATTTTTCTGATTTTTCAATTGATACTGTACCTATCAATACTGGTTGTCCTTTTTCGTAACTTTGTTTTACACTTTCTACAACTGCATTAAATTTAGCTTTTTCTGTTTTATATATTACATCATTTTCATCTTTACGAATCATTGGTTTGTTTGTTGGTATTGATACAACATCGAGGTTGTATATTTCTTGGAATTCTGCTGCTTCTGTCATTGCAGTACCTGTCATACCTGATAATTTATCATACATTCTAAATAAATTTTGAATGTGATTGTTGCAAGTGTTTTTGATTCGTCAGCTATTTTTACATGCTCTTTAGCTTCAATTGCTTGATGTAATCCATTATTGTATCTTCTTCCATACATTATACGTCCTGTAAATTCATCAACAATTAACACTTCTCCATCTTTTACAATGTAATCGATATCTTTTTTCATTATACCATATGCACGTAATGCTTGGTTTACATGATGTACCAATGTGGAATTTTCTAGATCATTGAAGTTTTCTAATTTGACCAAATTCTTCAGCTTTTTAATACCTTTTGTGTTAATGTTGCTGATTTAGCTTTTAAGTCTACTATATAATCATATTTTTCATTATCTTCTGCTTGGTCATAATCTTTTACATCTTCTTCAACTATAACTTTAGGCTCTAATCTTTTTACAAAGTCATCTGCTTTTTTGTATAAATCAGATGATTCATTTGCTCTCCCTGATATGATTAATGGTGTACGTGCTTCATCTATTAAAATACTATCAATCTCGTCAACAATAGCATAGTTTAAATCCTCTTTGTACTAATTGATTCTTTATAGATTACCATGTTATCTCTTAAATAATCAAAACCAAATTCATTGTTTGTTCCATATGTTATATCTGCATTATATGCTTTTTGCTTTTTGATCTGGATCCATTCCATTTACAACTAGTCCTACTGAAAGTCCTAAAAATTTATATAGTTTTCCCATCCATTCACTATCTCTTTTTTGCTAAGTAATCGTTTACTGTAATTACGTGAACTCCTTTTCCTTCTAGTGCATTTAAGTATACTGGTAATGTAGCAACTAATGTTTTTCCTTCACCAGTTTTCATTTCAGCAATTCTTCCTTGATGTAATATAATACCACCTATTAATTGCACATCAAAATGTCTTAATCCTAATGTTCTTTTTGATGCTTCTCTAACTACTGCAAATGCTTCTGGTAATATATCGTCTAAAGTTTTTCCTTCTTTTTTATTTGCTTTTTGAAATATTCTGTTTTTCCTCTTAATTCACTGTCACTTAATTTTTGAGATTTCTCCTTCCAAATCGTTTATTTGCTTTAACGATTGGCATTACTCTTTTTTACTTCTTTTTCGCTGTAAGTTTTAAATAATTTCATTTGGATTTTTTCCTCCCTGTTTTTTTTTTATCTTTTATTCGTTTTTTACTTGTTTACTATATCACTAAAATTCAAATTTAGCAATACTTTTTAAAATTTTAAAAGGTCATTAGATAATTTCTAATGACCCTCTCAATCGACCCCCTAAATTATCCGATTATTCCATATGCATTCTTAATTATTCCGTATTCTTTTTTTTTCTGGCTCTCAAAGATAATTATCTCCTCGTTTACCTTTGTCGTCACTATATTCAATTTTATGTCTCATAGCCACCCCTGCAATCATTCTTCATTGTTTTTGGTAATGCTGCATACTTCTTCTGCATATTTTTTCCTCCATATAATCTTATTTATGCATTTTCAGATTCTTTTTTTGCAATAACTTGTTTTCCATCATAATATCCGCAATTTCCACAAACTCTGTGTGGTAATACTGGTTCATGACAATGTGGGCATGTTGAAAATGTTGGTTGTTCCTTTTTCCATGTTGATCTTTTTTGCATGTGTTCTTGCTTTTGACCAGCTTCTTTTTGGTTGTGCCATCTAAAATCCCTCCTTAACAGATATGTATATATCTTATTTTCTTTAACTAATTTTTATATACACATGATCCTTCAAATTTGTGCACCTTAAAAATTATACTAGTATTTTTTAGTTTTGTCAATGTCTAAAAGCAATATTTTTTTCTAACTACAATATTTTTTATATAATTCCTTAAAGTTTTTCTTTGTATACACTTCATCTATGCCCTTTTCAGCAACTTGTGTTAAACAATCTGTAATTAAATCTTTTATTTTAGAATTTACCAAAACTTTATCTTTTTCGTTTAACCAATATTCTAGTTCATATTCTTTTGTCCAGTCTTTTCCTTTATATACAATTCCTGCTGCCATTTTGTCACATAACATTTCTGCTACAAATTTATATGGCATAATTGGAGTAGCATCTGGTGCACTTGTATCACACCAATATTCTGTATGATGCCTATTTCTTCCTTTATGATGTAACCAAGCTTTTGAATATCCTTCTGCCTTTTGCATTCAGTAATAGGTGAATGTCCACCATTAAAATATTTTACTCCTTCTGAAAATTCAGTCCATGAATATTTTGATAAATCATGCAACAGCCCTCTTTTTACCTCTCCTACTTTACAACATAATTTAAAAACTACCCATTTATGTCTTGTAATTAAGCTAAAATGTTTAAACATTTTTTGTAATGTATTCATCAAAAACCTCTCTTTCTAATATTTCCTAGTACTTTTCTTTTTTTGGCCTTTGGAATTATATATCTTATGTCGAACTTTGTCAAGAAAAATCGTAGGCCGAAATAACATTAGTTTTTGATGTTCATCTATTCGTTTGCACACAAATTTTGCTCTATAAATTTCTATAATTTGTTACTTTTTTATTTTTTGTGCATATTATAAATAAGTAAAAACAAAAGTGGACATTAGTGCTTATAAGAATTTTTTTCGGGAGAAATCTCCTATAATATAAATTAAATTGAGGTCTATATGTGTGGATTTGTTGGATATGTTAATTTAAATAAAAATTTAATTCAAATGTAGAATTTGAACTCTTAAAAAAAATGAATAATACTCTATCTAAAAGAGGACCTGATGAAGAAGGATATTATATTAATAATCATGTTTGTATGGCACATAAACGTCTTATAGTTATAGATCCTAAAGGACGGCAAACAACCAATGATAGAAAAATATTCATTTGGAGACTATGTTATTGTTTATAATGGCCAGATATATAACACTAAAGAATTAAAAAGAAACTTTTATTAGATACTGGATTTAGCTTTGAAGGACATTGTGATACAGAAATTTTGCTCAAAAGTTATATTCATTATGGAAACGATGTTGTTAATCATTTAAATGGAATCTTTGCTTTTGCTATTTGGAACAGTAAAAGGAAGAACTTTTCATTGCTCGTGATCATTTTGGTGTAAAACCATTCTTTTATACAATTTTGAATAATACATTTATTTTTGCCTCAGAAATTAAAGCTATTTTTCAATATCCTGGTATTGAAAAAATTTTAGACCAACAAAGGATTAAGCGAACTTTTTGGCATTGGACCAGCACATACAGCAGGTACTACTATTTTTAAAAAATATTAATGAATTAAAACCTGCTCATCTTGGTATATATAATAATTCTGGTTTGCATATTGAAAGGTACTGGAAACTTATTTCTAAACCTCATACTGACAATTTGGAAACAACTTGTAAAAAGTAAAGTTTTTTTGCTAAATGACGCTATAACTCGTCAATTAGTTTCAGATGTTCCTTTATGTACTTTTTCTTTCTGGTGGTTTAGATTCTAGTATTATTACAAAATTTGCTGCTGATTATTGTAAAAAAGAAAAAATTACCACCATTAGATACTTATTCTATTGATTATGTAGATAATGATAAAAACTTTGTTAAAAGTGATTTTCAGCCAAATTCAGATAATTATTATATAAACTTAATGAATCAAAATTTGCATACTAATCATCATTCGATTATTATTGATACTCAGAACTAGCCAAAGCCTTGGAAGATGCTATGATTGCTAGGGATATGCCTGGAATGGCTGATATTGATTCTTCCCTATTACTATTTTGCAAAAATGTAAAAAAAGAGATGACTGTTTCTTTGACTGGTGAGTGTGCTGATGAAATTTTTGGTGGTTATCCTTGGTTTTTCCGTGAAGATGCCTTGAATAGTGGTACTTTTCCATGGTCTATTGCTATAAATGAAAGACAAAAATTGCTAAATCCTGATATTTCAAATAAAATTAGTTTAAAAGATTATATTAATTATAGATATAATGAAAGTTTGTCTGAAGTTGATATTCTTGATTCTGATTCTAAAGAAACTGCCGAAAAAAGGAAAAAATTTCACATTTGACTTTAAATTGGTTTATGCAAACTCTTTTGGACCGTTCTGATAGAATGGCTATGTATAATGGTTTTGAACTTCGTGTTCCTTTTTGTGATTATAGGTTAGCACAATATGTTTGGAACATTCCTTGGGAAATAAAGGCTTTGAATGGTCGTGAAAAAGGTTTGCTTAGATATATCTGCAAAGATTTCTTGCCTGATGAAATTGTTGATAGAAAAAAAATCTCCTTATCCTAAGACTCATAATCCTACTTATTTAGCCAAAGTTAAAGGTCTGCTTAGTAATATTATGAAAGATAATAATGCTCCTATTAATAACATTCTTAATCGTGATTACATTTTAGAGATTTTAAATACTGATGGTTCTGCCTTTTCTCGTCCTTGGTTCGGCCAACTTATGACTGGTCCTCAACTTATGGCTTACTTATGCCAGGTTAATATGTGGCTTGAGAAGTATCAGCCTAAAATTGAAATTTAAGTAAACATTAGGTCCTATTTAGAGAGACTGTTGAAAAAGCAGTCTCTCTATTAGTTTTTTCATTTTTTATTTATTAAAATATTTATTTAATATTAATTCATAAGCTTTTTTACATCTTTCTCTTCAGTTAACTTAATACCTGTATTTTTAATTTCTTCAAACATGTTCTTCTTTACAGTATTAATTTCATCTAATGATTTTCCTTCAAAGTCATCTATATTCTCGTATTCAATTAAATTTCCTAAATTCTCAACATCTTGAAATGCATACTCTACTTTACCTTTGCTATATACAATTACTTTATATCTCACTCTTTTTTATATTTTTCAAATTCGGTTTCTGCATGTACTTTTTGCCATTTATGCTGATATCTTTCCATTATCTTTTAAGACTTCATGATTCCATAATTTTAAAAATCCATTTAGTCTTTCTTCCCAATATATTTATGTATTTTTACTATTTGATTTGCCCACTTTCTAAATTGTACAGCTCTTTCATTATCTACTTTAAAAACAATTGCAATTATCATTTTAAGATTATAGATAGTTGCATTTTCTTCTAATTCATTATCTTCATACCTGACTTCTATTGTTTCAGGATTATCTCCTACCGCAACTATATAAGTTAAATATTCTGCTGCACTAGAGTGAATTGCAATTTCATTTTTTTAGCCATATATCATTTTTACTTCCTTTCATTATTATTTTTTTTGATTATAACTTGCAAGTTGTGTTTATGATATCATAAATTAATTTTATATTTTCTTGACTTTATCCCTTCAATTAGAGTATAATAAAATAGGAAATGACAATTCCGTTAGATACGGTTTTGCCGGAATAGATTTAAATAAACCATTCATCTCCGTCAAAAGTAGAATGGTTTATTTTTTTTATTTATGTAGTTGCTTATCTATCCAGCTCTTATACAGAACTGACATCAAGGCAACGTTTAATGTTAAAGATAACATCAATGATATTACAAAAAATAGTATTACTTTAACCATAAACACCACCCGCCTTTCCTACGATGAATCGTATAACATTGGGTGGCAAAACCGTTCCACTAATTATCAATTTCCTATGTTATTATTCTACAATATTATCTTTTAAAAGTTTCTTCATGATTAGTCTTTTATATCTATTTTTACAACTAATATTTACTTGCGTTAAATAAAAATATTGCCTTGTCATTGCCTTTAAATTAGCATATCCTTTGTATCAATAAGTATCTCTCCATCGTTATTCATAAGCTTTATCATACTTTTATTTTTAGCAACATCTACACTTAATGCTGTTTTCAAAATTATTCACCTACTTTCTTTTTGAATTTAAGCCTTTTACCTCTACTATTATTTCATCATGCTTGTTATATAGAGTCGAAATCGCCCTCACTATCTAAAACTAAATTAATAATAGGAATAAAAGCCGAACTATCAATTTGATAGATTCTAAGACCTCTGTAAGTTGATGTTCTAGCTTAAATTCTTTGTAAATAATTTTACAACCAAAAAAATTAGATGTAAACTCATTTCAGAATTGTCTTTTCTATAAATCCATCTGGTACAAAAATCTTTTTAGAATAGATATATAATAAAATATCTTATTTTCTATTTTTTCAATAAAAGCATATTTACACCAATTACTCCCTAAATATAACTTATTATCTCTTAATTTACTATTAAATATTTTCCAATGATTTTGTGCTAATTTCACATTGTTACTTAATGATTTTGATAATTCATACCTTATCCCTATCACACTAAATTCTTCTAATTCTATTATTTGATAATCCATCTATTTTTACCTTTTTAATTTGTGTGCTGTTATAATTGTGTAACTATATGAATTGATTGTTATTTTATATTATCAATTTCACAATACCAATTTTTACCTTGCTTATAGATATTACAATTTTTTTATCTAAAACTTTATTCTTACAATCATCAACAACATCATCCGTATCTAATTTAAGATTTTTCTTGATTCTATCGAGACCCATTTCAGTAGTATGGACTTTATCTATATTATTAAGTAATATTTGTTTATCTTCCATAAATATCTCCTCTACAACTTACTAATTCTTGTTACGATTATATAATAAAAGGTAGATAATTTCAACTGGTTTATCTACCCTACTTATTGTAATTTGTATAATAGGTAAAGAACAGATATATATAGTCTGTTCTTTCCTTCATCTTATTCTTTTCTTTTAGTGTATATTGGCTTATATCAGGTTCTACAAAGATTGAATCATCCACTTTATCAAATTCATATTTTCTTTCTGTAGTTCTATCTCCTTCTATTGTTTTTAAATACAATCCTGTATCTTTTTCTATATAGGTTTCAGCACCTTCAAAAGTTAGTGATAAAGATGATGGGAATCCTTTTTATAATATAACATTCTTTTCCATTGTAGTTAGTAGATTTAACATTTGCAAAAATACTTCCTAAGAATGTTTGCCATTTATTATCTGTTTCTGTAAAGTTATAAATATTTACTCCCATAATTGTTCCACTATCTAATTGAGCTGTTTTGCTTTCTTTATTATCCCAGAATGTATCTGTTCTTTCTCCATTATTATACATTGATATTTTTGAAATTTCTCCATTTAGATTTCTTTCTAAAGATACGACCTCTTTCTTATCTTTTTTTGTAATATTCCATAGTAACAACTGTTTCGTTGCTTTCTGTCGCAACAGATTTTGTATAATAATTTGTACTATTTGAATAGTTATCTATTTTATTTTGTAAATCAGTAATTATAATATAGTTTCTAATTGTATGAATTAAAAATATTGCAATAACTACTAATAATATTATTCCTAAAATTTTAAAGATTTTTTTTCTTACTCATAAAAAATCACTCCTTTTCCTTTGTGCAACCCTAGCAATCATAAGCATATATGCTTTTAGACCTAAGGCTTTGCGTCATAAACTTTCGTTTACTTTGCTCTTTTATCACCTATATCTACCTATATTATAGCATATTTTGTTACTTTGAAATCTGAACTTTTAGCTAATCCTTCCATTAGTAGCATTCCAAATTTTATTCCAAAATTGAATGAATGATTGCTAGTACAAGTGGTAATCCAAAGAATATTGCTATTTGTCTAAATAATGCTTTATTTATCATTTTTTCATCACAGCCAATTTTTCTTAAAATTGTATATCTTTGTTTATTATCAGAACTTTCCGTTAGTTGTTTTAATGCTAAAATAGCTACACTTGCAATTAAGAAAATTATTCCTAAATAAATTGCGATAAATACTACCATTGTTGAAATACCTACACTTGATTCTACTAATGATATTTTACTCATTCCTTCTAGATTAATTCCTTTGCTTCTAGTGGTTTTCCATTTGTAAAAATCTTTTTTCGATTTTTTCTTTTCCCTCGTCTGTTGTTGCATTATAATTAGCCGCCAAAAATATTGTTCTTTCCAACTATCTTTTAATTCAAAGCTATCTGGCACTAGAATTATTCCTAGATTTGTATGACTTGTTGACATCTGACAAATCCTGGCTTACATTCTTTATATTTTGAATGATATTTTTTGCCATTTATTATTTTTTGTTACTCCTTTTTTCTAATGCTGAATTTCTTATTTTTCAAATGAATCAAAATTACATATTGTCATAAATTCATCATCATTTAAAGAGTATTCTTGATTTCCATACAATCTTGCTATTTTATTATAATCCGAAACTTTTATTATATCTTCTGGTTCTGCAAATGATACTAATGTATATTGTTCTTGAATTTTTTCAAATTCATCACCCAAAGAGTCTGGTATTTGCCATTCATCAGTATTATAAATTTCAATTTCTGTTATATCTTTAAGTTCATTTAAACTGTATCCGTTTTCTTTCAATGTAGTCGTTATTGGTTGTTTTGAGTCTTCTCTTTGCTCAGGTGTTGATTCTTTTTTTACTCCATAAAGAGTGTATGTATCTCAATATTTGCTTGTTTGTATAAGTTTATATCTACTGGTGTCATTTCTTCTATATCTTTTTTCATTGAATTTTGTAATGATAAACTTGTTGATAATACTGTTATTGTCATAAATAGCATTAAGCAAATTACACTCATACTTACAACTGTCGTATTTACTTTGTTGCTTAACTGTCTTAGAACAAACATGTTTGTTCCTTTTAAATATATCTTTTTTGTTTGATTGTACTAATTTTAAAATGAATCCTGATAATGACCAAAACACTAGTACTGTTCCTATTATTCCTGCTATTATTGGTTTAATCATTTCTTGAATTGTTGATATTGTTGTTGCTTTAGCAGATACTTTCCAATATGCCCATCCTAGCATTACACATGCAATTATAAATACTAACATACATAATATTGGATTTTTTAATTTTATTTTTTTCATTTTTTTTTTGCTGTGTTAACAAGTTTATTAGTTTGTACCTTGATACGGTTATTGTATCTATAAACATTACAACTATATATATGATTGCAAAGTATACACATGTTTTTATGCATGCTTCTTTTGAAAAAATAAATGTAATTTAGTCATGTCTGCTTCAAACATTTTGCAACCAATACTGACATAAATTGAGATGCAAAATTCCAATTGCAAGTCCTGCAATTAATGATAAAATTCCTACTAGTATTGTTTCTAGTAATATAATTTTAGATATTTGTCTTCTTCCCATTCCTAATGTCATATAAATTCCAAATTCACGTTTTCTTCTTCTTATTAAAAAGTTATTAGCATATACTATTAAAAATCCCAATATTACCGCAATAAAAATTGAAACAACACTAAGCATACTAATCATCAATTTTATTATTTCTTTTTGTGATTCTGAAATATCTAGCATTGCTTGTTGACTGTCTATTGAGTTAAACATATAAAAAATTGCTACACCTAATACCAATGTTAAAAAATATATTGCATAATCTTTTATACTTTTTTCATATTATTCCAAGATAACTTAAATAACATCGTTCAAATCACCTCCAAGAAGTGTTTGCACCTCAATTATCTTCTCAAAAAATTGTTTTCTTGAATCATTTCCTTTTAACTAATTCATTAAAGATTTTTCCGTCTTTTATAAATATAATTCTATCTGCATAACTTGCTGTAAAAGCATCATGTGTTACCATTAAAATAGTTGCATTTAATTTTTGATGTAAGTAATCAAATGTCATCAATAGTTGTTTTGCTGATTTACTATCTAATGCACCTGTTGGCTCGTCTGCTAATACTATTTTAGGATTTGTTATTATTGCTCTTGCAGCTGCACATCTTTGTTTTTGCCCTCCAGATACTTGATATGGGTATTTATTCATTATTCCTGAAATATCTAACTTTTTTGCTATTTCGTGAACTCTATTGTTAATTTCAGTAGCATTTACTTTTTGAATTGTTAATGCTAAAGCTATATTTTCATAAATTGTCAATGTATCTAATAAATTAAAGTCTTGAAATATGAAACCCAACTTCTCTCTCCTAAATTTGTTTAATTTATTTCCTTTAAGTTTTGTAATATCTTCTCCGTTGATAATGATATGTCCTGCTGTTACTCTATCAATAGTAGATACACAATTCAAAAGTGTAGTTTTACCAGAGCCACTTGCTCCCATAATTCCTACAAACTCTCCATCTTTTTACATTAAAGCTAATATTGTCTATTGCTTTTGTTAAATTAGATTTGTTTCCATAGTATTTTTCTATGTTTTAACCTCTAATACATTTTCCATCTAAAAAACTCCTTTCAATTTCTTTGTATATCTACATTATAAATTCATTTTAAAATAGTTGCCATCGATTTATCTTACAATAACATTACATTTTTTGTAAGATTTCTCATTTATAAAAATAAGTCCATAACTAATATGGACTTACAAATTCATAAAACTACTTTTAGGGAATATAATTCTTACTTCTGTTCCTATATCTTTTTCTGAATTTAATTCTATTCCTAATCCTAATTTGTTGCATAATTTCTTACATAGATATAACCCAATACCAGTAGATTTCTTGTTTATGTTTCTTCCATTTTCTCCTGTAAAACCTTTTTCAAAAACTCTTGTTATTTCTCCTTTTTTTTTTTCCAATTCCATTATCTTTTATATATAAAACAACATTTTCTCTTTTTTTTTTGAAATAGCATATATCTCTATCTTTCTATCTTTAATTTTTGAATACTTAATTGCATTTTGTATAATCTGATTTATTATAAAACTGCCCATTTTACTATCTGTATATACTTCTCGTTCCAAATCGTGTAATTCTATACTTGTCTTACTTGAAAGTAATGCACTTTTATTTTTAAAATTGCTCCATTTACTATTTCTTGCAAATTTGATTTTGTAACAATATAATCTTTGTTGGCTGTATTACTTCTAGCATAAAACAATGCTTGTTCTGTGTAATTTTCTATTTCATCTAATTCTTCATCAATACTTTTTGTTATCTCATTTTATTATTTTCAATAATCAATTTAGATGTAGCAATTGGTATTTTTATTTCGTGAATCCATAATTCTATATATTCTTTATAATCTTCTTGTAATCTTTTATAAGTATTTACATTTTCTAGCATAGACTTTCCAGCTTCTTGCATAGATTTTTTAATATTTTGCCCTCAATAAAATCTGGGTATTTATTATTTCTGATATTAAGTATTTATCTTCTAATTCATCTAAATTACTTTTTAATTCATTATAAAAATTCTTCTTTTTTTTCTATATTCAATAGTAATATCTATACCAATTATTAAAATCGGACATATTGCAATATAAAGCCTTGTAAATATTCCAATTTGTGTATAAGGTAATAATAATATCTCCGAACTTTACAATTACAAATAATACTAAAAAAATCAATAATATTTTTCTTTTATAAAATCTTTAAATCTCATTTTAATAGATATCCCTGTCCCCTTCTTGTTTCAATTTGGTCTATTAGTCCTAATTCTGTGAGCTTCGTTCGTAATCTTTTATATTTACATTTAATGTATTATCATCAACAAATTCTTCACTTTCCCATAAATAGTCCATTATTTCATCTCGTGATATTACTTGTTGTCTGTGTAAAACTAAATATTCTAATATTTTATATTCATTTTTGTTAGTTCAACCTTATTATCTTCTTTTTCTATAATTCTCCCTGCTGTATTTAATACAAACTCTCCACAGTCTATTTTATCTGGATTATTTCCTGCATTTTGACTTCTTTTTAATAGTCCCACTATTTTCGCGAGAATATTTGAATGTTATATGGCTTTGTTACATATTGATCCGCACCATAATTTAATGAAAGTAATTCATCCATTTCATTATCTCTACTTGTTACCATTATAATAGGCACATTAGATGTTTTTTCTTACTTCTTTGCAGATAAATTCTCCATCTGTATATGGTAAATTTATATCTAGTAATAATAAGTCTGCTTGTATCTTCTGTATATCTTCTACTGCATTATCAAACTTGTTTAGA